>Ga0068714_10000160_pt1 | contig 148345 bp, 127 predicted proteins | sample MTBNYHSulfiMetaG_FD_62988 | JGI IMG/M metagenome (GOLD analysis project Ga0068714, IMG submission 62988) | Enrichment culture microbial communities from rom New York Harbor, USA that are MTBE-degrading - MTBE-NYH (New York Harbor Sulfidogenic)... | ecosystem: Environmental > Aquatic > Marine...
CTATCATCGGGGAGTTAAATTTAACCCAGCATGATATGCTTATCTCATTGACAAAATCAAAAAATGACTCATCCGGCAGGATCACGCCTTGATAAATCCGCGTGCCGCCGACGCCGGCGGAATCATAGCTGTCAAAGGCTCGGAGGGAGATCGCCTGGCCGAGACGGCCAGTGACGAAGGTCGGGGTGGCGGTACTGCTGCCGGCGCTCCAGTACACGCCGTTTTTGCCGTTGCCGGAATAGTCATTAGCATCCCCGTCAAATGGATAATAAGCCACTAGGTTCGCATGTGCTACACCGAGGCTTAACAGGCTAATAATCAAAAAGAAAGAAAGGATTTTGCCCATATTATACATATTTATATTCACAAAAAAATAAACCTCTTTAAAACACCCAAAAACTATGACGACGAGGATCTAAATTAGCTTCGCGGGATAACCTTGCTTTCTTTTGGTTGGACTCTAATTAACACCATCTTTCCTAAATTAACTATATTAAAAATCGGCACAAATGTCAATAAAAATATATATAGGAAAAACTGCCGTAAGTACTTTCGTACTTTTTTCTTACGCAACATTAGCCCTAATGGGGTGAGAAGGTGGAAAAGTAAGAAAGTGCGAAGGAATCATAATGGGCGAGACAGGTTATTTAGTCCGCACAAATCCGCCCGCCGCGGAATAATCTCGCCTCGGCTCCCGGGCAATATGATATTTTCCGGTATCGGGATCGACCATAATGGCATGAGCCGTACCAAATAGTCGGGTAGATCTGCATACGAACCGATGGCCCATCGTCTCCAGCTCTTTGCCCATCCAATAGGGAAAATTTTCTTCCAGGACACATGGTTCCGCATCTTCCACATGAAAGCGCGGCGCCGCGATAGCCTCTTGCAGGCCCATCTTCCAATCAATAACTCGAACAATCATCGCAATACAATTAGTCATGATCCTTTGCCCCCCCGCGGAACCTGCGGTGATAAATGGCTTGCCATCCTTCAGGATAAGAAAGGCATTCATATTATTCACGCCGAGCTTGCCGCCCGCAACGCAATTTACATTATTGGGATCCTGGTCATTAAAGAGCACCATGCCGTCGTTGAGAACAATACCTGTTTGGGGCACGGTTACACCGCTGCCCAGAAAATCCCGCACCGTCATCGTCAGAGCCGCCATGTTTCCGTGAGTGTCGATGGTAGAGCTGCTGGCTGTTGTTATATCACTTTCTCGGGCAATTTTACTCGTTGAGATATCCGAGCCCATCTTGCTGAAATAATCCTTACGCTGGCTGGATTCGCTTGTGGTCATATAGACCTCCAGCCCGGCATTATTATACGGCCAAGGATCTCCGGCAACTGCCTTTTCCAGAACTTGGTCGTTTGATATTGATTTCCTGCGATGATCGGCATAATCCTGCGACATCAGCCCAACATAAGGCACCTTCTTCATCCAGGGATCCGCTACATAGGTTAAGCGATCGGCAAAAGCTTGCTTATACGTTTCCAACATAAGATGCACCGATTCGCCGGAAAAGCCCATCTTCCCCAGGTCGAATCCTTTGAGGATGTTCAGGATTTCAATAATATTTTCTCCACCGGAGCAAAAGGGTGAGGTGTAAACATCGTAGCCGCGATAATTGGTATGGGCCGGCTTTAAAATCCGCACCAGCCGCTCCTGCCAGTTGGCCAGATCCTCCATGGTCATCCATCCACCCTGTGATTGAATATAATCAACCATCTTTACGGCGAGACTGCCGGTATAGATGGCGTTCGGTCCTTCTTCCGCCAGGATTCGCAGTGATTGCGCCAGATCTTTCTGAACCAGCCGATCCCCCGCCTGTAACGGCTCACCATCGCCTCGGCTAAAAATGGCTAGCGACGCCGGCCAGCACCGCACTTTGTCATTATAAACATAGGAAAACTCATGGGCGTAAGAACCGCTTATAATAAAACCATCTTCCGCATATCGAATCGCCGGCTGGATAACCTCCTGCCAACTCATCGAGCCGTACTTTTCCAGCGCGGTGTACAATCCTGCTACCACGTTCCAGGTGGTAATCAATCGGATCAAAACAGGTCTGATATCCATATCGGGTGGATATTGTGAGATATCGATTTTTCCCGCCAACTCCTCGAAGTTCGCCTTTTGTGGTGTTCTAGTGGTAAAATCCACTACGACCGGATCGCCGAAGCCGCGACGATAGATAACCATGGCCCCGCCGTATCCACCCAGACTATGCATGCCGTCATCCACCACGCATAGAGCCAGACCGACGGCAACAATGGCATCCACCGCATTGCCCCCCTGCTGCATTATTTCCAGCCCTGTCCGAGCCGCCAACGGATGCTCACAAGAGACACCGCCCCCCTCACTGACCAGCATTCCATCGGTGCTGATTACCTTCTGGTATTGCTTCCAGTAGTCATTGTTCTGGACATTACCATTTCCGCCCTCGGCCCGGGTCTGCCCAGCCGCACCCGCCAGAAAGGCTATCGCCAGAATTGCTCCCCCAAAGCTCGCCAATCTCATTAGCCATATCTCCCTTCTATTTTGTGAACCTGGCTATAATCTCCACGATTGTTATATCGCGCCATAACCATCAGCGTTTCATCGTTCGCCTATTGTTCCGGGGCAATTATATCTTCATAAGTCTCGCGCCTGCGGATAATCCGAAAGGCCTCCCCTTCCACCAGCACCTCCGCCGGCCGGCGGCGGGTGTTGTATTGACTGCTCATTACAAATCCATAAGCACCCGCGGTAAACACCGCCAAAATATCATTTCGGTTAACCGGCGGGAGAAATCTGTCCCGTGCGAATGAATCACTGGTTTCACAGACCGGCCCGACCACATCCACCTTAATCAGTCCGGGCAAATTTACCGGGTCGCTTCGTTGTTCTAACACATATTTTTCACCCGGACGCACGGGCCAGATAAAATGATATGCGTCATACAATGCCGGCCGAATCAAATCGTTCATGCCGGCATCGACTATGACAAAATTCTTCTGGCCCCCCCTCTTGGTATATAATACCTTGGTTAAAAAAATACCGGCATTACCAGCGATACTACGGCCCAGCTCCATAATAAAACGCAAATTTTTATCTTTAAGCAGCGGTACTATCGCCCGGGCATATTCGTCCGCGTCGGGAGCCTGGCCGGTAGTATAATCCGCCCCGAAGCCGCCGCCCATATTGAAGGTATTAATTACAAAACCACGTGCCCGCAATTCATCAATCAGTTCCAATGTTTTTTTTATCGCTTGCACATAAGGTTCAACCGTATTAACCGGCGAGCCAATATGAAGATGGATGCCATCCAAGCGAATTCCCGGTGCATTTGCGTAAGTTTCAAAAACGCTTACCGCTCGTTCCAGATCGACTCCAAATTTGGTCTCTTTTTTTCCCGTGGTGGTATGTCGATGGGTCTTTGGATCTATATCAGGATTAACGCGCAGAGCCAGCCGGGCCTGGTTTCCCAGGTCTTCCGCGATGCGAATTATATTTTCCAGCTCCGCCGGCGATTCCACGTTAAAATAAGCAATGCCTACCTCAATGGCAGAGGCTATTTCCTCGTCGGTCTTGCCCACGCCGGCAAAAACTACATCCCGGGCCTTGCCCCCCGCCTGCAGCACCCGGTATAATTCCCCCCCGCTAACCACATCGAATCCGCTGCCCATTTCCTTCAGCAAGCCCAAAATATGGAGATTGCCGCAACTTTTTACGGAAAAACATATCTGGGGATCGAGCGGAGCAAATGCCTTTTGAAATAATTTAAAATGCCTCTGCAAGGTCATTGCGCTGTAGATATAAACCGGAGTGCCTACCTCCTCGACAATTTGATAAAGGGCAACACCCTCGCCAAACAATTCATTATTTTGATAACGAAAATAATCCATTAGATTACTCAGCAGCGCAGGTAACGAACTTCCGGCAGCGGCCCAACCAGCGGTGAGACATAATCACGAAACTCCTCGGTTATATTATTACCTGCCTTGTTAATATAAATGTCAGACATGGACTTCGTTTTTGCCGCTACGGAAGCAAGCGTGGTCAGGAAAGTCTCAATGCGATAGCGATCGCCCTTGCCAAATCGTTGCATACAGACGCTGCCGGAGGTATTTTCGCCGGTAGCGTAAAAAACCGCCATTCGGCCGCAGAAACGCGCCTCATAGGCATCGACGGTACTGACCAGTCCCGGAAAGCTTCGCTGCAGATAGCCGAAGGTGTCAGACCGAATCCTGGCCTTGGGTAGTTTCGCCTTGACTATCGCCATCAGGTAGTCGCCCAGCGAGCCGCTGCCGGATAGTTGAATATTGCCATGCTCATCCGATTCCAGCACCTCTTTGACCAGCTTGGCCCAAAGCACGCCGTGCGGATCGACTATCCCTTCACTAACCGCCACCATACATCGACCAATCTTATCATAAACCTCACCAACATCCTTGGCAAACTGTTCCATGCTCACCGGCCGTTCGGGTACATAAATCAAATGCGGGCCGTCGTTTTTATTCCGCCGGGCCAGCATCGATGACGCCGTCAGGAAACCGGCGTGTCGGCCCATAATGATATCTATTTTTATCCCCGTCAGCGAGCGATTATCCATATCGTCGCCGATCAGGGCATGGGCCACAAACTTAGCCGCGGTGCCGTATCCCGGGCAATGATCCGTCACCAACAGATCGTTATCGATCGTCTTGGGTACGTGAAAAACCTTCAATTCATAACCGGCATTTTGGGCCAGCCGATTGATAATATGGGCGGTATTGGCAGAGTCGTTGCCGCCGATATAAAAGAAATATCTCACGTCTTTTTTCCGGAAAATCTCGAATATCCTGCTGCAGTACTCCTCATCCGGTTTATCCCGCGTCGAGCCTAAAGCCGCCGACGGCGTGCGGGCCACGTCTTCCAGATCGTGTCGGCTAATCTTCTTAAGATCCATAAAATCATCTTTTACGATCCCGCTGACGCCATGAACCGCACCCAGCAGCGTGCCGATGTAGTCCTGCTCGCAAACCTCTTCGATAATACCCACCAGCGATTGATTAATAACGCCGGTGGGGCCGCCGGATTGTCCTACTACCGCATTTCCTTTTAATTGTTTAGCCATGATCGTTTACGTTAACTTTCGCAGATTTACCAGGTCCGTTCTATAAAACCAGTATCTATACTACCCTTTACATATTGCGGATGAGACAATATCTCCAGGCACAAAGGTATCGTTGTCTTCACCGGACTGATTTCAAATTCCCGCAGGGCCCGCTTCATGCAGGCGATAGCTTCAGCACGGGTCTTTTTGTGAACGATTAACTTTCCTATCATTGAATCGTAATGCGGTGAAATATCATATCCGGCATAAGCATGGCTGTCCAGTCTTACCCCCAGGCCGCCTGGCGCCACAAACCGCTCAATTTTACCCGGTGAAGGCTTAAAATCATTTTCCGGATCCTCCGCGTTTATTCGGCACTCGATAGCCACACCGCGCTGCTTGATATCCTTTTGACGCAGATTGATATTTTCACCCGCCGCTATCCGCAACTGCCACTTCACCAGATCTATTCCCGTAACCATCTCGGTTATCGGATGTTCCACCTGGATTCGCGTATTCACTTCGGAAAAATAGTATTTATCATCCTTATCCAGCAGAAATTCCACCGTACCCAGATTAACATATTCCGCTTCCTTAATCAATCTGATAGCTGCTTTACACAATTCCTCCCGCAGATTCTTGCTGATCGAGGGGCTGGGTGTCTCTTCGATAACTTTTTGGTGCCGACGCTGCAGACTGCAATCTCGCTCCCACAGATGAATGATATTGCCCGCGTTGTCACCTGCCACCTGTACTTCCACGTGCCGGGCCTGATCCAGGTATTTTTCCAGAAAGAGAGACGGATTTTTAAACGCGCCTGCCGCTTCCGATTGGGCATTGTGAAAGGCCGAACGCAAATTAATCTCGTTATGGACAATTCGCATGCCGCGACCTCCACCCCCAGCCGCCGCTTTGATTATTATGGGATAGCCGATCTCCTGGGCGCATTTGGTCGCCGACTCTACGTCGGGTAACACTCCCTGCGAACCGGGTATTATCGCCACCTTGGCATGCTGGGCCAGGTCTCTGGCCTTGACTTTATCACCCAATAGTCGCATCGACTGCGGCCGCGGCCCGATGAATTGGATCTTGCATTCGGCGCAAATGTCCGCGAAATGATCATTTTCCGCCAGAAAACCGTATCCCGGATGAATCGCCTCGACGTTCGATATCTCCGCCGCACTTATAATGCGGGGAATATTCAAATAACTTTCGCTCGCTTCGCCGGGTCCGATGCATATCCGCTCATCCGCCTGCGTCAGATAATGGGCATCGCGATCCGCCTGGGAATATACCGCCACTGATACTATTCCCAGCTCCCGGCAGGCACGGATGATGCGCAGCGCTATCTCTCCCCGATTAGCTATCAATAATCTTGAAAACATCTTACCTTTCGACTTTTTATCTTATCGCTAATCCCCCCGGCTCATTTTCCCCCGCCTTTATCATGGTCCATTATACCGCCGACTTCGCTATGCCTCACTCATATTCCTACCCCGGTTCCACCATAAACAACGGCTGACCAAATTCCACTGCCGCCCCGTTTTTCACCAATACCTTCTTTATTGTTCCTTTAACCTCGCTCTTGATTTCATTCATCACCTTCATCGCTTCTATGATGCAGACTACGGTATCCGTTTCCACCTGCGTTTCCTCTTCGATAAACGGCTCGGCATTGGGTGTCGGCGCCGCGTAGAATGTCCCTACCATGGGGGCCTTGATAACCACCAGATTCTCCTCTTTTTTTTCTTCCGCCGACAAACCTCCACCCTTTGTTTCTTTAACCGATGTATTACTCTTTGATGATGTTTGATCCATCGCAGCCCCGGAAGGCATTGCCGCCGCCTGTGGAACCGGCTGTTTTTCACCCCGTTTGAGCATAATGCGGCACTGACCATCGACGATCTCCAGCTCGCTCAGGTCGTTGGCCTTCATCATTTCTACCAATTCTTTAACTAGTTTCAATTCCATGGATCTGCTTTCGCTTTTTTTACCTGCTGCCCTTAATGAATAAATTTCCCCAATGCCCAACGATGGGTATCGGTTTTTATCATCAGAATAATCTTCCCTACCAAAGCCTGATGGATTCCAACTTTTTTGTCAGGTTGCTGAGGACCCTGGCTCCTTGCGCGGTCACCAGCACGTCGTCTTCTATACGAACGCCAAATTTTCCCGGTTGGTACCAGCCCGGCTCGATGGTTACCACCATTCCTTCCTGCAACTGACCTTGACTGTCCATGCTGATTACCGGCCCTTCATGGACCTTCAGTCCAATGCCATGACCTGTTCCATGCTGGTACATCCAGCGCGACCGCTTGAAGACATTGCGGGCCGCCTCATCCACCTCTGTGAGCAGAACGCCCGGCTTAACTACCTCAATGGCAGCATGTTGCGCTTCCAACACCCTCTGATAAGCTTCTGCAAATACTGGGGGGATTTTACCTGCCGCCCAGCAGCGTGTCAAGTCACTTCTGTACCCCCCTACCGTAGCGCCCCAGTCGAAAAGTATCGTCTGACCTTTTCGCAGCCGACCATTTCCCGGCCGGGCATGCGGCTGAGCGGCATGACCGCCAAAAGCCGCGATCGTGTCAAAAGCCGGCTTCTCCGAACCCCGCTGACTCATTTGGTATTCCAATCGGCCGGCCAACTCCCTTTCGCTTACCCCCAACCGAATCTCACCCCGCAAAGCCGCCATCGACGCTTCCGCTACCCGAACCGCCCGGAGAATCTGATTAATCTCAAAACTGTCTTTCCGCAGCCTCAGTTCGCTAATCAATCCTTTACTTTCCCACAGCGCCCGGCCCAGTACCCTGCGTAACCGGCGATATTGACTTAAGGTAACCGACTGTGGGTCGATGCCGATTTTACCCGTCCTTTTTCCTTTGGTGCTCCTTTGCCGCTTTTTCATTGCGGCACTTACCACCTGCCCCACCGCCTGATCCATGGCCCCCTGCCGCAACTTTACTGCCAGAGACGGACATTCCTGCCGAACCTGTTCGAGGTATCTGCTATCGGTAACCAGTACTTTCTGTTTGTTCGTTAAAACCAAAATACTGTCATCGCCGGAAAATCCCGTCAGATAAAACACCTCCGCCGGGTCCGTCACCAATAAACCGTCCAGGGCGTGTTCGACCATAAGCTCCCGGACTCGCTTTACCCTTCCAGCGACAAAACTTTTCAGCCTGACAATCATTTTTATCGCACCCTTTAATGAAACCCGGCTGCGCTAATCATAGAAACCATATTCATAAGCCGCGTCAAATAAAGCAACAATATTCTCCGCCGGCACACCCGCCTGGATGTTGTGAATATTATTGAATACATATCCGCCGCCGGGCTTGAATATCTCCAGATTTTTTCGTACTTGCCGCGCGATTTCGCTCGGCTGGGCGAAAGGAAGCACATGCTGGGCGTCAATCCCGCCGCCCCAGAAAACCAGTTCTGCTCCGTATTCCTTCTTGAGCTGACGCGGATCCATATTCCGGGCGCTGGTTTGAATAGGATTGAGAATGTCTATACCATTATCGAGCAGTTCCGGGATCAGCACATTACAACTGCCGCAGGTATGATACCATATCTTGGCCGGAGTGAGAGATTTTATGTGTTGAACCAGCTTCTTCTGCCGCGGCTTAACCACGCGGCGATAAAAATCCGGCGAATATAACGGCCCATCCTGACCCGCCAGATCATCGCCTATCATCACCACATCTACTATATCGCCCACCTCTGCCATAAAACCTATATAATAGTCCAGCCAGAATTTAAGTGTCCGATCCAGCAGTGCTTCGCAAAATGCCGGGTTTTCCATCATATCCATAAACCACCGTTCCAACCCGCGCATATACCAGCAAATCTCGTAAACCACTCCGCCTATTCCTGTCGAAAGAGCATAGGGCGTTTCCTTACGCAATTTTAATGCCTGCTCCCGCACACCTGTGAATCGACTTTTATCAGAACCATCCGGGAATGGATAGGCGTCCAAATCCGCTATCGTCGCCTCTGCCAATGGATGATGAGATATATCCATGTAAAGCCCCTGGTCGTCCGGCATCGACCAGATCACGCCGAACTCATCTTTAAGATCGTGCCACACCCTGCCCTCTCGCTCATTCCGCTCGATACCGCCCTTGAAACTATCCGGCCCATGCGCTATCACATATCTTACATCGACATGAAACCGCTGCAAAACCCTCTCGCATGGTACCGCCAACTGCTGCACCGGATCTAATATTTTCACCTCGTCTTCTATGCCAAGATAATTCTGCAGGTCTTCATACGCTCTTCGGTGGATGCCGGTCTGAAACCCGCCCAGATCAATTGGTACGCGATCGGGAATCCCATGATTTATCGCCTTCAACAAACGCTCTCTGGAAGTCATTGTCTCTTTCATAATCATTATTCCAAATTTTGATTCGACAGCGCTGCTGCCCTATTCGCGATTATCGAGTATGCTCATAAACGCTTCCTGCGGGATATTCACCGAGCCGACGTTTTTCATCCTCTTCTTGCCCTCTTTCTGCCTTTTCAGCACCTTCATCTTGCGGGTAACGTCTCCGCCGTAAAGCTTGGCCGTCACATCCTTGCGATAGGCTTTGATCGTCTCCCGGGCGATGATTTTGCCCCCGATCGCCACCTGCAGCGGCACTTCAAACTGATGCCGTGGTATCGCCCGCTGCAGCCGGATGAGCAATTTCCTGCCCCGCTGTTCCGCGTTGCTGCGATGCACTATCAGCGATAAAGCGTCCACCGGAACCTTATTGATGAGTACATTTATCTTTACCAGGTCGCTTTCCTCAAACCCGGTGAATGCATAATCCATCGTAGCGTAACCATGGCTGATCCCTTTAAGCTGGTCGTAAAAATCGTACACGATCTCCGCCAGCGGCGCCTTGAACTCCAGCATCACCCGCTGGGCGCTGATATAATCGGTCCTGACCAAAGTGCACCGCCGCTGATCTGCCAGTTGCATCACCGCCCCAATCGAATCCTTCGGTGTGATAATCTCCAAAATCACGTATGGCTCACGCAATTGTTCAATCTCCGAGGGGTCGGGCATCTGGCTGGGCGAATCAATCTGCAGCATCTTGCCTTTTTGGGTAATTATTTCATAGCTGACGGTAGGCGCCGTCTGCACCACGTCGATATCGCTTTCCCGTTCCAGCCGCTCCTGGATTATCTCCATGTGCAGCAGCCCCAGGAACCCGCAGCGAAACCCGAACCCCAGTGCCGGCGAGCTTTGCGGCACAAAGGTAAAACTGGTATCGTTCAACTGTAGCTTTTCGAACGCCTCGCGCAGCCGCTCAAAATCCGTCGTCGCCCCCGGATAGAAATCGGAAAACACCATCTGCATCGGTTTTTTATAGCCCGGCAATGCCTTTTCCGCCGGCTGCTGCTCGTCCGTTATGGTATCACCCACCGTCACCTCCGCCAGCTGGCGGATGTTAGCGATGACATAGCCCACCTCTCCGGCGCTGAAGCTGTCCGTTTTCGTCATCTCCGGGGTGAACTTGCCCAATTCGCCGATCTGGTATCTGCGGTCTCTGCCCATCATCCGAATCCACTGCCGCATACTGAGTTTGCCCGAAAAAACCCGAACGTAGCAGATTACCCCGCGATACTCGTCATAATGACTGTCGAAGATCAAGGCTGCTAGCGCCTCCTTGCTGCGATCCGGCGGCGGCGGCAGCAGCGTAACTATCGCCTCCAGCAGCTCCTCCACCCCCTTACCGCTCTTGGCGCTGACGAAAAAGCACTCCTCTTTCCTGATCCCCAGCACGTGCTCGATCTCCTCCGCCACCAGCTCCGGCTGGGCTGACGGCAGGTCGATCTTGTTGATAACCGGAATGATCTCCAGCCCCGCCTGCCGGGCCAGATGGGCGTTAGCCACCGTTTGCGCCTCCACCCCCTGGGCCGCGTCCACCACCAGCAGCGCCCCCTCGCACGCCGTCAGCGACCGTGAAACCTCATAATGAAAATCCACGTGACCCGGCGTATCGATCAGGTTGAGCATATACTCTTTTCCCCCGCTCTTGTACTTCATCATCACCGCCGACGCCTTGATGGTTATGCCCCTTTCCCGCTCCAGGTCCATGGTATCGAGCATCTGATTTTGAAACTGCCGCTCGCTTACCGCGTGCGTCAACTGCAGCATGCGGTCCGCCAGCGTGCTCTTGCCGTGATCTATATGGGCGATAATCGAAAAATTACGTATTTGCTCAGTTGTCATTCTGTTGTATATCCGTAAAAATAACTATCCTTATGGATAAAACTTTTATTATATCTTTTAACCACGGAAAAACAATATCTAAGAATTGTCGCCTGCCCAAACCTTAACTGCACCGCCCGCGGGGAAGTTTATCTTTGTTTTTTCTCTTCCGTCGCCTTTTGCAGGATATGTTTTTCTCTGCGGGACAGGCTCTGAATCCCCTCTTCATGCACCTTAGCCAGGATGCGATCGACTTCGTATTGCAGCCGCGCCTCTTGCTCTCTTTTTCGCCCAGATGAGCCGGCGCCGAATTTTCTTTGCAGCCCTGACACATAGCCCCTGCCCATTATCCAGGCGAACGCCGTCGCCATGCCCCCCAGATGGCACAAATCACCCCCGGCATTGTATCCTTTGGAGATGACGTTCAGAACGTAAAACAGGGTAAATCCCACCGCCGCCAGACGGATCGGCACCGGAAAGATAAAGATAAAGACCACAAAATGCGGAAATAATATCGCGCAGGCCACCAGCAGACCCAATATCCCACCCGACGCTCCGACTAATACTCCGCCGAAAAATGAGCTAATCTGACTGCCGATAAGAAAGACCAGCCCCCCTACCGCCCCGCAGATCAGGTAAAAATATAAAAACCGCTTACTTCCCCAATTCCCCTCCAGCGTCGGACCCAGAAAATACAGCGCTAGCATATTCATAAACAGGTGCCCCAGACTGGCGTGCAGAAACTGAAACGTAATTAGCCGCCATATCTGCGCCACGACCATCGCCGGTCCGCTAAATAAGGCAAATACCATCTCCAGCCTGCCCGGCAGCATCATCTGTAGAAAAAACACCGCGATATTGATCATTAGTAGATATTTGACCATCTGTGTCAATCGTGGCAGGCCGATCCGCGGTATCCCGCCGCCCCACCCGTAGCCGGAAGTCTGACGCTGACCGTAATAATCGCGATCCTGGAATACCATAAATTACTATTATTCCTTCCTTTTATTAATTATCTATTATTTGTTATATTATAACAATTTCCCGCGAATTCAACTATCTTCTGTTTTTCAGAGTGCGATATTTCGTACCATGATTCTTGCCGACAACCCCCCATTGCCTTAAAATCACTGTTTTGTAAAAGGACTATTCCATGGCCGGACCACCGGAAATTATTGCGGATGTTATCATATTGGGCGGCGGTGCTGCCGGCTTAATGACCGCCCGCCTGGCAGGTCTGAGTGGACGAAAGGTCGTCGTCCTCGAACGCTTGGCCAAACTGGGCGCGAAAATCCTGCTCGCCGGCGGCGGAAAGTGCAATTTCACCAACCGCGATTGCTCCGCCGATAACTATATCTGTCGCAACCCCCATTTCTGCAAATCCGCACTCGCCCGGTTTGGACCTGACGATTTTACCCGCCTGCTGGAAGAACACGGCATTGCCTACGAACAGCGGGAGCAAGGCAGAATGTTCTGCCATCGTTCCTCCGATGACCTGCTGAACATGCTCGTCGATGATTGTCGTCAGCAGGGCGTGCGGTTCCTGATTAACTCAATTGTCTCTTCGATTGACAAGCCGGAAGATCATTTTATCGCTATCACCAATACTGCCATCGTGAAAGCCCCCTCGCTGGTAGTCGCCACGGGTGGGCTAAGCTACCCCCAGGCCGGAGCGACCGATCTGGGCTACCAGATCGCCCGGCAGTTTCACCTGTCAGTTACCCCCTGCCGGCCTGGTCTGGTCCCCCTACTGTTCAGCAAAATAGACCAGGACCACCTCGGCGATTTAACCGGCATCTCTGCCCGGGCGACCGTTACCTGCGACTCTATGCGCTTTACCGACGATATCCTCTTCACCCACCAGGGCCTCAGCGGCCCAGCTATCCTGCAGATCTCCAGCTACTGGCGGGAGGGTAATTTGATAACCATTGATTGGCTGCCCAGCTTCCTCGTACTGGAAATCCTCACCCGCCAAAAGGAGCAAAAAGGAAGAAGCACCATCAAGAGTGTGCTTTCTGAACATCTTCCGAACCGAATGGTAGATAAATGGTCCCAGCTTTACTTCCCGGAAATACCGCTCGCCCAATGTACGCCGCTGCAAATAAAGCAAGCCGCTGACAGCATCAACCGCTGGCCCTTCCATCCGATTGCTACCGAGGGCTATGCCAAAGCCGAGGTTACCATCGGCGGCGTCAGTACCGATGAGTTGTCCTCTAAGACTATGGAGTCGCACAAGGTGAAGGGTTTATATTTCGTGGGCGAGGTGGTTGACGTAACCGGTCAACTGGGCGGCTATAACCTGCAATGGGCCTGGTCCAGCGCCGCTGCCGCCTCCGCCGTCTAATATCTAGGCCGAAGCAATCTCAAACTTTTGACGGTATTAGACTTTTGGCTCTGTTGAAAAATCGGCCTTACGCCGTGAAACCCTCGATAAAACAGGTAAAACTTACTATAAACACAATTTGGGATTTGCAGATAACCGCATATCTCTATAAAATGACGACAATACAATGAGTAAACACCAGAATAACTACGCATTTATCGATAGTCAAAACCTAAATCTTGCGATACGAGATCAGGGCTGGACGCTTGACTTCGGGCGTTTCAGAAAATATCTTGCTGACAAATACAAGGTGGCCAGAGCATTTCTGTTTATAGGGTTTATACCCACAAACGAAAATCTCTACACCAATTTACAGCTACATGGTTTTATCCTGATTTTCAAGCCTACACTGGTCTTGAACGATGGCAGGGTAAAGGGCAATGTCGATGCGGAGCTTGTTCTGCACGCTATGATTGAATACCCAAACTACGAAAAGGCCGTTATTGTCTCCGGCGATGGTGATTTTCACTGCCTTATCAAGCATCTGAGGGACATGAAGAAACTGGAAAAGCTCATTATTCCCAATCAGCACAAGTTTTCATCACTTTTACGGGAGTTTATCCCCAACGATGTGGTTTTTATGAATAACCTGAGGGGCAAATTGGAACACAGAAAAGCCTAAAAAAAGAGAGGCATTACCGCAGGGACGAAACCCATTGGATAGCCTCTTATCGTGATTTCACCATAATATACGATATATTTAATATACAACTACCATCGGTAAAAAACAAGTTCTATATTACTTTTTCTCAATATATTTTCTTAACTATCACTATGGTATAGGGTTACTGCTAATATAAACTTACGATTACTGCCCTCGCTACTTTGGTTATACCCTCTCCGCACAGAGCACCCATTAAAATAGTCTCCCAAAACTTCAATGCACCCGCAACGAAGGGAGGATTGACGAAATCGCCATCGATTATTATAATTATAGGTTTTATAGGCATGATGTTTCAGGAACCTTGACAAGCAGGAGATTGAATTAGTGAAATCGACCGATTTGCGGCCGGGCATGGCCATCATTTTTGACGGTAAATTATACGTTTGCACCCAGTTCCAGCACGTCACGCCGGGCAACCTGCGGGCCTTCGTGCAGGCCAAGCTGAAGTGCCTGGCTGACGGCATTATTATTGAGAAACGCCTGCGCTCCGGTGAGGAATTGGAGCGCGCCTATCTGGACCGCCGGGAGATGGAATTCCTCTACTCTGACAGCAGCGGCTATATCTTCATGGACAACCAGTCCTACGACCAATACACGCTGCCGACGGACCAGTTGGGCGATCGCGTGAGGTATTTAAAGCCCAATACTCCGGTCATCTGCCTGTTCACGGAGGGCAACATCGTCGCCATCGAACTGCCCAAGTCGGTGACGCTGGAGATAAAGGAAACCGCGCCCGTGCCGAAGGGCGCCACCGTCACCAACCAGATGAAAGACGCCGTCCTGGAAACAGGCCTGAAAACCCGCGTCCCGCCGTTCATCGTCACAGGGGAGTTAGTCCGCATCAATACGGAAGACGGCTCCTATCTTTCACGGGCTTGATCCGGTTGCCGAATGAAAAAGACAATTTTGCAAATTCCTGGTTCTCAGTATGCAGCTAATAAAACCGTTAAAACCAGCCGCAGGGAATTTATTCGCTCTATGCTGGCCGCCGCAGCGGGTTTGTCCGTTGCGGGATGTTTTAAGGCTACATCACCGGAAAATTTAAAGACTCAGCAGGAGGATGAACCGTATTTCTTTATTCAGATCGCTGATCCGCAGTTGTTCTGGGGGCCTCTGGTCGAGTGGGAAAGAGCAATTGAGCAAGTTAATCGGCTCAAACCTGCCTTTGTTGTTGTATGCGGCGACCTCATACAGAATCCGGGCAGCCGGGAACAGGCCCAGGCTTATCTTAAAACCGCCAAAAAACTGGACGTTAACATCCCCCTTTATAACGTAGCGGGCAACCATGATATAGGCAACACGCCCACCCCCCAGACTATCCAGTGGTACGAAAAGAAATTTGCCAAAATATGGTATAGCTTTACTTATAAAAAGTCCCTCTTTATTATTCTCGACACTAATATTATCAAAACCCCGGACAAGGTATCGCGTCTGGCCCAGCGGCAGAGGCAATGGCTGCAAAAAACTCTCGATACCGCCCGGAAGAAAAATCCCCGGCATATATTCGTTTTTACCCACTTTCCCCTTTGTCTGAAATCAAGCGATGAAGCGGACGGATATTTCAATGTGCCGGTTATGCTAAGGACTGAGCTTTTGCAGCTATTACATAAGTACCAGGTAACCGCTGTCTTTTCCGGGCATTATCACCGTAACGCCTATGTCAATGACCATAATCTCGAATTGATTACCACCAGCTCATCGGGTAAACCTCTGGGGGATGATCCTGTTGGTTTTCGTATCGTCAAAGTATATCCAACCCATATTGAGCACTCTTACTACAACTACGATGAGTTACCGGAAAAAGTTGAGCTATAGCGGGGAGTGTCAATATTTTACTAGCCCAATAATTATACAATAGATAACATCATAATTTAGCCGGATTTAATCGGAAGGATCTTAAATTGCCTGAGCTTCCCGAAGTTGAAAGTATCGCCCACGGCCTGCGTCACGAGTTAATCGGTTTTTCATTCAGCGGAATTGGCGTTAACAAACCCGTGGTAATTTCTGGCCCGCTCCGCCGCAAATTTAAGGAGTTTTTCAACCATTTGCTCGGCAGAAAGATAATTCGCATCGACCGTTACGGCAAGCGACTGGTGATATTATGGGATAAAAATAGTTCCAATGCTGCCCTGATCATCCAGTTGGGCATGACCGGCGGATTTACCATCTGCCCCCCGGATTTGCCGCGGGCCAGACACACCCACATCATATTCAGGTTAAGCAACAATAAAGACTTGCGTTTTACCGACCCCCGCCGCTTTGGTCGGGTCTGGCTGGTCGAGAATTTTAATACCGCTGACCCTTATGCAGCCATGGAGTCACTCGGCCTGGGCCGGCTGGGGCCGGACGCCCTGACTATGACTAAATCTTACTTTTTGCGATTATTCGATAGTAACAGGGTCGTAAAGTCGCTGCTCCTGGACCAGCATCGGCTCGCCGGCCTGGGTAATATCTACGCTGACGAGAGCCTTTTCGCCGCCGGCATCCATCCCGCCGCTATCGCCCGGCGGATTAAAACCCAGCAAAGGGAAAAACTGTACCGCCAGATCCGCCGCATCCTGCGTCTGGCCATTGCCCACGGCGGAACCACCTTCAGTGATTTCCGCAACGCTTACGGCGAGCTGGGCAACTTCAAAAAACACCTTTACGTCTATCAGCGGACGCACCTGCCCTGCCGCCGGTGCCGCACCCCCATCCAGCGAATCGTAATTACCGGCCGGAGCAGTCACTTTTGCCCCCGCTGCCAACATAAATTTAACCCTCGAGGAGCCTGAAAAATGTTGACCAAAACCAGCTTACTTTCGTTCCTGCTGACCATCTTTCTACCTATTTTAGCGTGGGCTGATATTGCAAAGATGACCGTGCCCGCTGACCTTATGGAAGGGGTACCCGATGATTTTACCCGGTTCTACTTTGCCGGCTCGGACAAAAACGCGCAATTACTGAATCGTTATCTGTGGTATCACTTTTACAACCGGGGGGGTAATAACCTGACCCTCTTCAATAAGGAATATCTGCTGACGGCGGACGTCTGGCTGGGCGGGGCCTGTGAGAGGGGTTCAAACCGGCGGATTCAGGATATCGATCGGGAAATTCTTCTGGCGATCCAGATCGACCCGGAAGGTTATGTCCAGACCCATCAGCATTTCTCCCACGCCCACGATGAGGGCTGGCCTTTTCCGGTGTGGACGAACGCTGATTATAAAGCCGACAGGGTTATGGGGAAAACCGCAGGGTGGCACTTCCAACCCCTCGATCAGGTCCCGGGATGGGTCGGCGACCATCTGCGCCAATGGCAGTGGAAGGCGGTCTGCGGCGAGGATGCCATCGCGGCCTGGAAACTCGAAAACGCCCGTAGCCTCGGTTTGGTCCAGAACCGCTGGCATCTGGAAGCTACGGGCCAATCACCCATTATTATCACCCCGGAGGGTGTTGAGATCGACGCCTTTAACGCACCCTATCTTCAGTTGCGGTGGAAACGCACCGGCTCACCCCCCAATCACGTTTTGCCCTATATCGAATGGCTGGGCGAAAACGACAGCGAATTTTCACCCCAGCGCCGGGTGTATTTTTCCCTGGAGAAAACCCCGCTGTCCACCGATTTGTTCCACTCCATAATCACCATGTATCAACATCCGCAGTGGAAAGGTAAAATCAAGCGGATCCGTATCTCTCTGGCCCCTGGTGAATCGGACGTCAAATTTGAAATCGATTCCTTTTTCACGGTTTATGATACCCGGCACACCATCAACAATCCGATTTTTATCCTCGCTTCGTGTCGTTACTTCGATTGGACGGGCGATATTGATTTTCTTCGGCTGAACATCAATCGTATGCGAACCGCCCTGCGCTACCAGCAAAGGGTAATGCAGGGCTTAAAGCTCAATCACATCCGTAACCCCTGGCCGGGCCATGACGGCTTACCGGGTTTTTATAATGACGAAAAAGGCAAAATAACTATCAACTCCGGCCATGGCATCGGCAATAACTACTGGGATATCCTGCCTTTCGGGTGGGACGATCTTTACGCGACTAATCAATACTACGCCGCCACCCTGGCCCTGGCTGACCTGGAAAAAGCGATAAATAATCATCCGGACTGGGATATCCCCGCCGGCGAATCGCGTTTCGACCCCGAACAATTACGCCAACACGCCCGTCAGGTCAAAGAAACCGCCAATAAACTCTTCTGGAACACCAAGACCGGCCGGTTTATCGCCTGCATCGATAAAGAGGGCGTCCGCTGGGATTACGGGTTCACTTTTGTTAACCTGGACGCCATCTGGTACCAAATCGCCAGCGACAAGCACGCCCGTACAATTATGGACTGGATCACCGGCAAGCGGATAGTTAAGGGCGATACCTCGACCGGGGCCGATATCTATCACTGGCGGTTCGGCCCGCGAGCTACCACTGAGCGCAATCTCAAGTGGTACGGACAAAGCTGGTTTTTACCCCAGAACATCGCCTGGGGCATGCAGGTCCAGGACGGCGGAGCGGTGCTGGGATTCAGCTTTTATGATTTGTGGGCTAGGCTGAAAGTCTTAGGCCCGGATAACGCCTGGAACAGACTCACTGAAATCCTGCAATGGGAAGATGAGGTACATCAGGCAGGTGGCTATCGCCAGTATTACCAGGACCCCAATCATGAGGGTACGATGCAGGGGGCAGGCACGCCCGGCGGGCTGGGCATCGATGCGGAATTTCACGAAAGCAGCTTAGTGCCGGCGATTGTCACGTATGGCTTTATGGGCCTGAAGGTTATAAACGGCGATACCTTGTATATCGACCCGCAACTGCCCCAGGCGGTCCCAATTATGGGCGTGAAAAACCTCCTTTTTCATGGTTTTTTATGCGATATTTTGGTGAAAAAATGCGCAATCGAGGTAAATTTGAGGCAAAAACCGGTAACGGATGTGAAAATCGGCCTTGTCGGACCATGGAAAAACGTCGCAACCGGGCAGATTTGTAATAATTTTTCACTAACTGAGGCGGTAATTTATCGTTTTGAGAAGAATTAAACCAGGGGTTAGGGAATAGGGATTAGGGAATAGGAATATATTATGAAGGTATTACTAATCGGCGGCGGTGGTCGAGAGCACGCCCTGGCATGGAAGATAAGGCAGTCCAAGCGGTTAAATCAGCAATACATTGCGCCGGGCAATCCCGGCACCGCCCAGTGCGGCGAGAATGTGGATATAGCCGACAATGATGTCGCGGGCATAGTAAAATTTTGCCGGGAAAACAAGATTGACCTGGTGGTGGTCGGGCCGGAAGACCCGCTGGCAGCGGGGCTGGTTGATGCGCTAACCGAGGCGAGAATTATGGCGTTCGGGCCGACACGAGCGGCGGCGGCTATCGAAAGCGACAAGACCTTCGCCAAGAAGATAATGCACGCCAACGCTATCCCGACGGCGGAGGGACGCATTTTTAATAATTATGCCGACGCTAAAACATATATCGCCACCCGCGACGAGGCGGTGGTGATAAAAGCGGCGGGGCTGGCGAAGGGCAAAGGGGTGTTCGTCTGCGACGAGCCGGCGGACGGTATTCTGGCAGCGGAAAAAATCATGGTGGACCGTATTTTCGGGGCGGCGGGCAACGAAATAATCGTCGAGGAAAAACTGGTCGGGCAGGAGGCGTCGATCCTGGCCTTTGTTGACGGCAGGACTATCTACGTGATGGAGTCCAGCCAGGACCACAAGCCCATCGGCGACGGCGACACCGGCAGCAATACCGGCGGGATGGGCGCCTACAGCCCCGCCCCGATAGTCACCGACAAGGTGATGAGCCAGATCGAACGGGAAGTGCTGGTCCCAACGATAGACGGGCTGAACCGAATCGGCGCACCCTACCGGGGTGTGTTGTATGCGGGTTTGATGCTCACGGCCGGTGGGCCGAAGGTACTGGAATTCAACGCCCGGTTCGGCGATCCGGAGACCCAGCCGATCCTGATGCGATTACAAAGCGATCTGCTGGAGGTTATGCCGGCGGTATGCCAGGGCAGGCTTGATGAGGTAACCCTGCAATGGGATGTCCGGCCGGCGGTGTGCGTGGTAATGGCTTCCGGCGGATATCCGGGGGCTTATGAAAAAGGCAAGGTAATTACCGGAATCGATGAGGCGGATAAACTGCCCAACACCAAGGTATTTCACGCAGGGACCGCGATTAAAGAGGGCAGGCTCATAACCAGCGGCGGCAGGGTGCTGGGGGTTACCGCGATGGGCGAGACAATAGCCGAGGCGAAAAAGGCGGCTTATGCGGCGGTGAAATTAATCCATTTCGACGGGGCTTACTGGCGAAGCGATATAGCGGATAAGGCGATTGGGAAAAAAGGGTTATAATGGTGCAAAATGTGGTGCAAATTGGCAGATTCGTCGAAAAAACCTTTTTGAAAAACGGTTTGCCCTTCAAAATGACATTTTTTTAAGGTTATTTTTGGCAATTTTTTAAAAGAAACTAACGGTTTTCTTAAGATATAATAATCTCAGAGACCAATGAATACTTATTTCACCCGCGAAGACGCCAAGAAGAGAAAAAGAATATTCACCACGAAGTCGAGATGGTTGTTGTGGTAATAGACCAGGTTCACTCTTTATAGGAAATAAGTATGGTGTCCCCGGAATTACTAAACGGATTTAGTATTTCCCCCGTCGCAAGCGACGGGGCTAAACAAATTTATTGACTCATATAAGTGAAAGGAGAGTTTGGTTATGGCATTTATACTTCCAATTATATCATTAGCGATATTTATTTATTTAATCCTTTTAAGCAAACGTCTGGTGGAAGCGGTGGAAAAGATCGCGGCGAAGTTCGAAGGGCCGGGCAAGAGCTAAAAAAAAAGGTCGTCGCAAGTTTATCACGACGACCCCGGATCAATGGATCCCAAACACTGCCATTCAAGGGCATTTGTGATGCCCGCCTCCAAGCAATGCCGGGCCTAAAAGCAAATTTTTAATTTCATATATCCGGCAGGCACATTTGATTAATGGATAATCGAGACGGCATCCTCGATAGCTTCCATCATTTTGACGACATCAAAAGGCTTGCATAAATGTCCGTCAAAACCCTGCTGCAGGAGCGCCTGGCGTTCGCCCTCGGTCAAAGCGGTGGTAATAGCGACAATCCGTGTGCCCTGCAATTCCGGATTTTCATGAACGAGATTGCAAATCCGCTTGACGTTAATATCCTCCAGCATGATATCCAGAAAGATAACGTGAGGATGAAACTGCTCGGCGATCAAGCCGGCGTCAAAGCCACACTCAGCGGTGCGCACCTCATAACGACCATCTTTTCCCAGCGACAAGGCGAGGGTCTCATTGGTCTCGGCATTGTCACCGACCAGCAGCACCCGCGAGGTCCCGCCGTCCAGACCGTTGAGCGGAATATCATGGGCCCGCATAAAGCGAATCAACTGCGAGATGGGGATACGGCGGTCCTTGCTGCCGGGAATTCGATAACCACGTAATTGGCCCGAATCAAACCATTTGGAGACAGTACGCGGAGCTACATTGCAAATTTTCGCTACCTGCCCGGTTGTTAAAACGTCTTTTTTCTTGTCCATAATATCACTTGAGCTTATTAAAGGCCCTTTTCTCCCTTTCATACCCCTGCTTTTCACCTCCACGGCATAAAAAGCACATGGTTTACCATATGATCCTCACTGATGATTTCGGCTGATAATCAGGTGGAATTAACTGAAAGTAATCCGGTTGAAGAAAAAAATTTACAACATGATAGACGAAAAACCGGCGAATCTGCTAAAAGCACGGGATATAAGGATAATCAGATCGGTTTTACGCAAGGCGGATGGTCGATATAAGACCTTGCTATATCGTAAGATATATAATTATGAAGTTAATTTCGGAGGTAATTCCCAACTAGCGTAATAAATGGAGAATTATCAAATTTATTAGCCGAAGTTAAACCGTCCGCGAAGGGCGTAACCAGGTTATAGGTCTATGGTCGAGCGGGCAAATGCCGGTTTTACAAACAAATATCCGCTTTGCCGGCGCAGCCAAGAATATGCAGTTTATGCCGGACTAACTGGACCATGGCGTCGCGACCTGGGCCGAGGTATTTGCGCGGGTCAAATTCAGCGGGCTTTTCGGCAAAAACCTGCCGGATCTTGGCGGTGAGTGCCAGGCGAAGGTCGGTGTCGATATTAATTTTGCAGACTGCAATTTTGGCGGCGCGGGTGATATCATCTTCCGCAACCCCCATGGTGTGGGGCATATTCCCGCCATATTTGTTTATCAAGTCGATATATTCCCTGGGGACACTGCTGGAGCCGTGCATTACCAGGGGAAATCCGGGCAGGCGTTTGCCGACTTCCTCGATCACATTAAAAGCCAGCTTTGATTCAGATTTGAATTTATAGGCGCCGTGACTGGTACCGCAGGCAATGGCCAGCGAATCGCAACCAGTTTGTTTGACAAATTTTTCCGCTTCATCAGGATCGGTTACGTGCTTCATAATATCATCGGCACTAACGCCGACGACATCCTCCTCGATACCGCCCAACTGGCCGATCTCCGCCTCAACGACGACGTTATGCCGGTGGGCGTATTCCACTACCTTCTTGGTGACGGCGACGTTCTCGGCAAAAGGTTGATGCGAGGCGTCGATCATAACGGAGGTATAGCCGTCGTCCACGCACTGCTTGCACAGCTCAAAGGTATCGCCGTGGTCGCAGTGGACGACGATGGGAATATTAGCGGCTTCTTTAACGGCGACATCGATCATGGCCTTGAGATATTTGATATTGGCATAGGAGCGGGCGCCCTTGGAGATCTGGATAATAAGCGGGGCGTTTTCCGCCTTGCCGGCCTCGACAATCGCCTGCAACTGCTCCATGTTATTGACGTTGAAGGCACCGACGGCGAATCCGCCGGCATAAGCCTGCTGAAACATTTTTTTGGTATTGACTAAAGGCACGGCTGGTCTCCTTATAAAATGGACAAAATTAATATTTGTAACAACAAACTAAAAAATTATCGTCGCTCTATCAAGATATTCGCCCTATCGGGCACCTGAGTAAGGTTGTCACAATCACCGATAATCGAGCCGATCACGTTGACCGGGGAGGCGGCTCTGATTTCCTTACCTTGTGAGGCGGGGGTCGTGCCGAAAAAGATACAAAAAGCCTGGCCCGGCAGCCAATAGGCCAACTCGCCCTTTTCCATCACCTCGCGGGATTCTGGTTCCAAATCGGCAACCACGGGTATGGAAAAGTAAATTTCCCGCCCCCAGCGCTGGGCGACGGCCTGGATAGGCAAAGCGGCAGCAATAGCCTTTGCCGAATCGGTATCATTTAACCGGCCTTCCAGCTTGATGTCATCGGCGCTTATGCTGATGGCGGTGGGCATAATATCTCCTGTTACATACACACTCGCTGGTTATATAGTCGTTTTTGGTGATGATGTCAACCTTCGACTATCGCCGGATTAGCAAAAAATAGTCCAATCACCAGATTATTGTTTCGACAACCGCTGTTTAAAGTCGTCGATAATCAGTCGCAGGGTCTGATCAAGTGAGGTTTTTGACTGGTAGCCCACCATCTGCCCAATGCGCTCCAAAGAAGGCACCCGCCGCATCATGTCGTCAAAAGGCTTGCCATAAGCCTGCTGGTAGGAAAGGAATTCTTTTTTGCTTTTGGCGGCGGTGAGGGCGATGATTTTGTCGGCCAGTTGCTCAATGGTAATTTCCTCGGTGGAGCCGATGTTATAAACTCGGCCCGGGGCCTGGGGCGAATCCATCAGGGCTATCATCCCTTCAATGACGTCACCGACATAAGCGAAGCAGCGAGACTGCCGGCCGGTGCCGTAAATGTAAAGCGGCTCATTTTTGAGGGCACTTTCGACAAAACGTGGTATGACCATGCCGTAACGGCCGGTCTGGCGAGGGCCGACGGTATTGAAAATCCGCACTACCACGACGGGCAAGCCATACTGCTGATGATAGGCCAGGCCGAGGAATTCGTCGATGGCCTTACTGCAGGCGTAGGACCAGCGGGAAAATCTGGTACTGCCCAAAACGGTATCGTCATCCTCGCCGAAAGGGACGGCCTCGCTCTTGCCGTAAACCTCACTGGTCGAGGCGAGCAGGACCTTCTTGTGGAATTTGTTGGCGATCTCCAGGACCACCTCACTGCCGTGGATGTTCGTCTCAATCGTGTGGACGGGTCGATCAACGATCAACTGCACCCCCACCGCCGCGGCCAGGTGATAGATGACGTCGGCCTGCTCGATCAGGATGTGCATAATCTCCGAGTTTCGTACGTTATCATAAACAAAGCGGAACTTGGGATGGGGGAAGCTTTGGTCCAGATTATCGCGGCTGCCGGTGCTCAGATCGTCGATTACGATAACTTCATGGCCTCTGAGCAGGAGGAGCTGGGCCAAATGGGAGCCGATAAAGCCGGCCCCGCCGGTAATAAGAGCTTTCATCAATATAGTCCTTTTATCTGGTTAAGTAATATGCCGCTGTTTGGTTATTATAACCTATATCCATATTCAGGGATTATAAGAAAAATTCGCAGTTGCACAATAATTAATCATTTCGGCCGGCAAAACATATACCTGAAAGTAGGGCTCAATGTAGATAGAAGTCGTGGTAAAAGGGAAGAGATAGTCTTATAACTGAGAATCACTCATGCTGGATTGAGAGACTATCCGATGAATGATAAGCAGGCTCGCAAACCAATATAGAAGCAGCTTATGAAAACAGACAGTTTAAAAATAAGTATAGATAATCCCATGACAAAAGAAGCAGGACAGGCATCAAATACTCCGAAGGATATTTCCATAATAATACCCAGCAAAAACCGGATATCGGGAGTGGAAGAGCTGCTGGGAGATATTCGCCGGCAGGATTATCCGCAGACGAAGCTGGAAATCGTGATAATAGATGATGGATCGGACGAACCATACCTTCTCAGCGATCAAGAGGTGCAGGTGATCCGGCATGAAAGCTCCCAGGGCGCCCAGCGTTCGAGGAATGAAGGTTTAGAGGCTGCGTGCGGTGAAATCGCCCTGATCGTTGATGATGATATCGAACTGGTGGATAATGATTTTATCAGCAAGGCGATGGAAATATTCCGGCGGTATCCCCGGGTGGCGGCGGTGGTCAGCAGGAAAATTGATGTATTAAAAATAAAAGCCCAGGAAAAACTGCTGGAATACTCCACCTCCAGGCCGACATTTTACAGCGGAGATCTGATTAACCAGCCAAATTCAGAGGGGCCGACCAAGTGGGGTCACGGGATTTATTTTGTTCGGCGAGAAGTGCTGCTGAACATCGGCGGTTATGACGGTATCTACGGCCTTAATGGCGGCCATTCGTTCCGGGAGGAGTCCGACGTTCACGGGCGATTGCGGCAGAATGGGTATATAATCTGGTATCTGCCTACGATAACGATAAAACATCATATAGTTCAAAGCGGGGGACACGGCGGATCGACGGGCAAACGGCTTTTCTGGATAGCACACAATCATATAGTTTTTATCCGGCGGTACTTGTCCTGGTGGCCGCTGCGCGGGGTGGGATTTCTCATCGACGTTTTCCGCTACAGTTGGGTCCAGGGTAGATTTCGCTATATTATCATCATGCTGGGAGGATATATCGCCGGGTGGATTGATGCCCTGCGTGACCGAGGCCCCGGTCGGAATCTCTGGCTGGAGCAGTAAGCGATGAAGATTGCCATGTGCGTGCCACTGGAACTTTCGCAGGCAGGAGGGGTGGAAAGACACGTTGTACAACTGGCGAAGGCGCTGGATAGACTCGGAGTATCAATAGACGTTTACGGCAAAAGTGATAATGGGTTATGCCGCGACATCAGGGGTATTCAGCCGGGGCGTTATGATGTTATTCACACCCACGGCTGCGCGTTTACGGGGCGATTTATCAGCATGGTGCTAAACCGGCGAGCGCGGCAGCGGCATATCCATACCCTGCACGGGGTTTCTCTGGATTATCTGCGGGCGTGCGGGTCGTGGTTCAACTGGCGGTGTTATTGGGCCAGCTTTATCGAAGGCGTCTACAGCCGATATGCCGACCATGTTATCGCGGTAAGCAGAAGCGTCAAGCAGCGATGCGAAAAAGTTTTTCGAGTTGCGCCGGAAAAAACAAGTGTGATCTATAACGGTTTTAAGCCTTTTTCGGTATCACCCGAAAGACGCCGGCATAGGCGACGGGATCTGGGCCTGAGACAGGATGAACTGGTGTTATTGTTCGTGGGCCGAGGGCAGGACCAGGTTAAAGGCAGCGGCGCCGTGGCCTGGGCGATGAATAAATTGTATCACAACTACAGAAACCTACGGCTGCTGGCAGTGCCGGGCGAAGGTTTTCCCGAAGCACAGTGGCTTTGCCGGGGTGGCAAAACCGCTTATGATGATATGCCTGATTATTACGCGGTAGCGGATATTTTCGTTAACGCCTCCCTTAATGAGGGCATGCCGCTGACGGTTATCGAGGCGATGGCGGCTGGGCTGCCCGTTATCGCGGCGCAGGTGGGCGGAATACCGGAAATTATAAAGGATGAAGACAACGGTCTGCTGTTACGGCCGGACCGCAGCGATCTTTGCCGGCAGCTTCGCCGGTTGATCGAAGATGAACCGCTGCGAAAAAAACTAGGCCAGCACGGCCGGCAGTCGATAGAGAATCTGAGCTGGAAGAATCTTGCCCAGCAGACTGTGACAGTATATGAAACGGCACTTGGAAAAGCTTCGGTTAAAAAATGTCGTGTTATGGCGCAAAAAAACTTGCCGGTTTATTAAAACAAACCGGCAAGTACGAATGAGCGTTACCCAATTGGATCGGGAAAACGAGGAAAATAACGGTTATTATATTATCACCTCAAGCTCTCCCGCCTGGGTCGGTTCACGCCCTACGAAGAGGTTATTACGTTGATCATTTTTTGCTGATGCTGATATGGGATGGATCCGCTCCTTTTTATTTGGAGCCGGCCTTAAAGGAAAACTAACATCAGCAAAAAAATCCAGAGCACGACATTTTTTATACCAACGGCAAATCTTGCTAAGACAATTTAAACCCTGACCAAAACAGACGTTTTTACCCTCCGATTTTTGTACCGACCAAATAAAATCGACATCGGGCATATCCCCTGTGCTTATCCCCATCATAAGCGCTCGATTTTTGACCCCTTCAGGTGGTACCACTGAATTTCTCTCCCTGACGAAAAAATACCAGAAACAAAAGATAACTTAATCCTGAGGACCTAAAAAAGTCCCATAAAAAATGCTTTTACAATATATATATACCACAAATTAAGAAAAAGTCACGTAAAAATGGCAAATAATGTATGTTTTCACAATTATTTTGTGAAAAGATTTATCGGACTACTTTTCGGAGGCAGAGGTGTAATGATTGCGTAAATATAAAGTATTGATACTGAGCCAGAAACCAGCAAAAACCGCCAAGGAGCCAACCGCAACATATTGCACGGGCAAGATCAAGGAAAATCTCAAGTAAACTGGTATAAAAGGGGCTGAGGTGCTAGTAATCAGGATTTTTAAAACAGAACTTTGAGAAATACATAGATAAGCAAAAATTGCCACTATCGGAGGAGTCAGAAGGTAAATTCTGATGGGCCCACCAAATAATTGATGAGCAGCAAACGTCGCCAGCAGAAAGGCAACGCCTACAGCAAATATGATCTGCCCCAGGACTGGAGATGTGGCGACGGGAATTAACTTCTGGTTATTGAGCATTATCATGGCGGTGCCGGTCTGAACAAAAATCTTCAGCAGCAATAAGGCAATAAGGCACGTCAGGACAACACCGGCGATACGTAAAATCGGCGGTTTTATACGGGGATGGGGTTTATGGGGTGGATTTGTAATAAACAAAAGGGGGATTATGGGCGGCCCATTTTGATTGTTAAGCGATAATTTTCTCTGAACATAAAAAGTGGTAGTCAAGTGTCCCAACATTACTAAAAAAGCCCAGAAGATAACATCGCCGATAAGCGGGTAAAAACCGACGGCAGAAAAATGCTCCGGGAAAAGAGCCTTTATACTGGTAGTTTGTACCGACCAGGCGGAAAGCCCCGCTGGGACCGCCAAGGGTGCAAGATATCCAGCGTATTTGCCGGCGATGAGCAAAGCCAGGGCAGTAGTCGTCAGGGCGAGAATGATAGTAAAAAAGGCCAGGCGAAGCGGCTGATGATGGTTTACCAGGGTCAAGGCGCCGGTTGGATCGGAAGGCTGGGCAAAAGACCAGCCAAGAGTGGCAAAAAGTAGCATACTTATGCCAATGATAAGTACTATCCTAATCTTAATACTTAAAGACAATTTCATAGTAAAAGCATATATTTAGCCAGGCTAAAAGTAAAAGGAAAACACAAAAGTACATAACTGATTTATTTAAAATTTACTACGCATACTTGAAGCAGGTTGTTTATCATACGCGATATGAGTAAATCCGGTCAAGAAAAAGGATTGTTTGGCTCGCTTGATGAAGGGGTAAGGCCCCGCAAACGCCGTCCTGGAGGTAAATCGCCCGCCGGTTCATTGGTCTTAGCCAGGAGTGCTAAACTGGCGAGAATCGCCTTTGAGGCGGGAGGGGATAATCTTTACGATTATGCTGTGCCGGTGGAACTGGCGGGGAAACTCACACTTGGCCAGCGGGTATCGGCACCATTCGGCAAAGGCAATCGGCAGCAAGTCGGTTTTTGCATAGAATTTCCTAAAGCAACCTCAGTGGAAAAGGTCAAGGCCATAACCGAAATGGTGGATTCTCAGCCACTGTTAAATCCGGAAATGCTGGAATTGGCCCAATGGATAGCGCAATATTATTGCAGCAGCCTTGGCGCTGCCCTATCCGCCATGGTGCCGGCGGCGGTTAAAAGGCAGATAGGTATGGTCCGAAGGATATATGTCCGGTTGACCGAGGCAGGATACAACCACATAAGAGAAAAATCCATTGGCAAAATAAGTTCCAAGGGCCAAGCTATCTTAAATTTACTGGCATGTGGTCAGGCGGGGCAAGATGGGAAAGAGCCTGTCAGTCTGGATAAGATAACCGAAGAGGTAAAATGCGGCAGCGTACCATTCCAAACCCTATCCCGGCAGGGACTTATAGATATAATCCAAAAACGGGAAATGCCCTCGCCGAACCCCAAAAAGCCGATAGAAATAATCCAATCCAAGACTATCAATCTTAACGAGGAGCAGCAAAATGTACTGGCGAAAATAGAAAGGCTCATAGACCAGGATACCTTTAACGCCGTGGTGTTGCACGGGGTAACCGGCAGCGGCAAATCCGAGATTTATATCCGCTGTATTGAAAAGGTATTACAACAGGGCAAAAGTGCATTGGTACTAGTGCCGGAGATATCACTTACCCCGCAGACAGTGGACCGATTTCAAAGTCATTTTTCCCGGGTGGCGGTGATGCACTGCGGCTTGACTAATTATCAGCGACATCAACACTGGCGCTGGATAGCCCAAGGCGGCGCCCAAGTGGTAGTGGGTGCCAGATCTGCGATTTTTGCCCCGCTGAACCGACTGGGATTGATCGTAGTGGATGAAGAGCATGAACCCAGCTACAAACAGGACAATACCCCCCGCTATCACGGCCGGGATGTGGCAATCAAACGGGCCCAGATGAATGGGATAACCATTATCCTGGGTTCGGCGACACCCAGTCTGGAGAGCCTGTGCAACTGCCGGTTAAAAAAACATTACCACCTGCTGCGACTTGAACGGCGGGTAATGAATCTGCCCATGCCCAGGGTTGTTCAGGTCAATATGCGTGAAGAACTGCTGGAACGAAAAGGAAATCATCTGCTGAGCAGGATGCTGGAGGAACAGATGCAAAAATGCCTGGCCGAGAAACGGCAGGCGATACTCTTCTTGAACCGGCGGGGATACAGTAATTATTTATATTGTCCGGCATGTCAGTATATCGTTACCTGCCCCAACTGCGATGTGAGCCTGACCTACCATCGTCCTAAGCGACAGTTTGAATCCGCTCAACGGAGCTGGGTGATGTGCCATTACTGCCTTCACAGCTCCCAAGTGCCCCGGCTGTGCCCGGTATGCGGGAAAAAGCTAATCTTAATCGGGCCGGGGACCCAACAAGCCCAGGAGGAAATAGCGCGGAAATTCCCGCAGGCCCGCCTGGAACGGGTGGACAGCGACTCCATGAAACCGGGGGATTATGACCGGGTGATGCGGCAATTCGCGGCCGGCGAAATCGATATCCTGCTGGGAACGCAGATTATCGGCAAAGGGCTGGATTTCCCGCGGGTATCATTAGTTGGAGTGCTCAATGCGGATACAGCTTTATCACTGCCGGATTTTCGCAGTTCGGAGCGAACATTTCAACTTATCACGCAGGTGGCGGGCAGGTGCGGCCGGGCCAGCAGCGACGGGATGGTAGTGGTGCAAAGCTATGTGCCGGATGAGCCGGCGATCAAGCTGGCCTGCCAATACGAATATGAACGATTCGCGGAAATTGAATTGCAGCGGCGGAAGCACTGCCTTATGCCGCCCTACCAGCGAATGGCACGGATGGTCATGCGCGACAAGAAGCTGGACAAACTGGAGCAGGCCGCAAAAGAGCTTCGAGAGTATATCGACAAACTAAAAACGCGGCTAAACTCAGCCGTGCAGGTGCGTGGACCCGTACCGGCTAATATCGCGCTGATAGATAAATATCATCGGCAGGAAATAATATTCACGGGGCGTACCGCACCAGAGATTCAAAAATTAATCGCAGCCATGCGGAAAGATTATTTATGCGGTATCTCAGTGCTGACGATAGTGGACGTTGATCCCATTAATCTGATGTAGAATCTATTTCAGAATAATTATAGGGCAGCGTTTAGTTGAGGTCGGGGTGATTCTGGGAGACTAAAGCAACCATTTGCGGCATGAGTTTGGCTTGCAGACATAAACAAGCCAGAGCTAATTGGGGGTCGCTTTCGAGAATTTCCTGCGGGGTATAGATTTTCCGATTGCTATCCAGGCCAAGCAGAGCCTGGCGGCATAAAATCCGGGAATCCTTGCGGACCTTAAACATTTCACTGAGATGTTTGCTCGTCAGCTCCATAGTGATGTCAGGTTCCACGCCGTAATCTTTGTTTTTCTTGTCCTTCGGATCACGATGCACCCGCCGACCGCTGGGCAAATAGTAGTAGGCAATGGTCATCTTCATCTCGGCTTCGGAGTCGGAGAGTTTCTGGATAGTCTGGACGTTGCCCTTGCCGTAACTGCGGGTGCCGATGACCAGAGCGCGATGTTGATCTTTCAAGGCGCCGGAGACGATTTCCGAGGCACTGGCGGAGGAGGAATTGATCAGCACTATCAGTGGGAGATTATCAAATTCCTCGCCATCATTAGTAGCGACATCGGTGTGGCCCTGCTGCGGAGGTCTCGGACGGGTACTGACAATACTGTCTCCCTCGGGGAGGAATTCGTCGGCAATCTTGACGGCGGAACTTAACATGCCGCCCGGATTATAACGCAGGTCCAGAATAAGGCCCCGCAAATTTTGCTTTTGCAACTGTTCGAGGGTGCTTTTCAGTTCTACGGGCACCTGGTTGGAAAAGCTGATCAGCCGGACATAAGCCAGGCCTTTCTGGCGGTCGATAAAATGCTCCCAGGCGCCATCTTTGCCGCGATAAAGCCCCTCAATGGCGGGCACAATGACATTGCCCCGGGTAACAACGAAATCCCTGGGCTGGTCAAAACCATGCCGCTGAATAGTCAATGTGACGTCCGTTCCCGGCGGACCGGTAATCAGGCGAATCGCCTTTTCGATGTTTACCGATTTGGTGTCTTTGCCGTCAATTTTAAGGATGAGATCGTTCGCGTCCAAACCGGCTTTAAAGGCGGGAGAATCCCCACTGAGCAGGGATTCGGCTACCAATACGCCGTCCTTGTTCTTCTCGATGACAATGCCGATGCCGGAAAATTCGTTGTGGATATTTTTATTAAAATCCTTCACATCGCTGGGCCAAACGATAAAAGTGCGGCCGTCCAGAGCGTCAAAGACGCCGCTGGTAAAGGCGGCGATGATAACTTCGTCCGGCAGGGCAAGAGTCCGCTGGTTTATTTTGGTAACCTGGCTTAAAACCTCCAGCAGATAGGAATAATTAAATTCCTGACCGGTCCTGGAGGCGGCGTCCTGCTTTAACCGAATCAATTCCTGACGAAACTGCTGAACCAGCGGTTCATCTTTCAACTGGGCGAATGTCTGACGTAGTTCTTCGGTTTCGGTAAAAAGCAGACAACAATCCAGGGCCTGAGCAGTCATTTCCTTGAAATCGGGCACCTCGACATAATTGGCGTTGAGGATCATCATGGCGGTATAAACCGTCTCGAAAGAGATGTCTTTGCAGCGAACCTGCCAACTGATGCCTTCCTGATTTGGATCGGGGACATAGATAGCCTTTAAGTTAGCCTGGCGTATGAATCTTTCGTACATATCCTCGTAGTCGTATTTCTTATCATCTAATTGCATCAACATGCCATAGACTTTGTTATAGGCTTCCAGACCCTTATCTTCCTTTTCGAGAGCCTGGGCCATATTCAGGCACCGGTTGACGATATCCTCAGCGAGATTGGGGTCGATATTTTCCGTCTTGGCCGGCAGTTTCTCCGCTAAATAATCAACGATAGCGAGTTGATTGAGGGCAGTAAGCCAGTTTTCTTCGTTTTGCCGGCGGAGTTTTTCTTCAAATTTGGTTTTTTCCTCAGAATTGGGATCATAGGCTGCGCAGGCCTGCAAGAGGTCTTCACCCTGGTGGGCGGTTTTTACCGCTTTTTCCAGTTCCGCCAGATGATCCTTGTAACCGGCTTGCTGTAACTGTTGATATTTTTTTATGAGCTGGTCATAGGAATTCAATAAATTTTTTAATTCCAGAGCGATTTTACTTTCCGCCCCGGCGGCACTGAGCTGGTTTATATCGGTACGGGCTGATTCAAAATTGCCTTGTGCCATTGACTGGGCAGCGGCCTCCAGGGCGGCGTAATCAGTACCGAAGGCAGCAACGGCAACGGGGGCGACCGGTGCGGGATCAGCACAGGCCTGGGGAAGGGACCAAAACCCCGCGGCACTTGATATTGATAAAATAAGGCTTAAAAGCAATAGTCGTCGTAAATTAAGTCGAGCTCTATTCATCATATTTTAAAAAATATTACTAAACTTCGCTAATTAAAAAGGGGTTCGACAAAACCGGCAGGTTAATCACTATCTTCTTTATTATATAAAGTTATAGCAAAAAGTAAACCCTAAGTTACTCGGTATCTCATTAGTTCGACAAAAGACAATCCCATAAGGGCTGACCTGATAGATTCTTAAAAGGTCAGTCCCCCCCGCCGTGGTCGATCCTTGGTTTTTTTGGGGGTTTGAGTTTGATGCGGGCTGGAAGATGGGGGAATTTCCTCCGCTGGAGGCATCTTCATGGAGAGTGATATCCGCTGGTTTTCCGGATCAACACCAATGACCTTGACCCGGACCTGCTCTCCCTGGCGGAGGACATCACTGGCTTTGCCGAGACGTTTGTCGGATATCTCGGATATATGCAGCAATCCGTCGATGCCGTTCTCGAGGGTAACAAATGCTCCGAATTCGGTAAGTCTGGCGACCGTACCCGTATAGATGTTGTTTTTGACGTATCTTTCCGCGACATTGAGCCAGGGATTCTGCAAAAGGTTTTTCATACTCAGGGAGATACGTCGTTTTTCCGCGTCAACTTTCAAGACCTCCACATCGACAAGAGCACCCGCTTTGACGATGTCGGAGGGGTGCCTGATCCTGCCGGCCCAGGTCATCTCGCTGATGGGGATCAGGCCTTCGATACCCGGTGCTAATTCGGCAAAGGCGCCAAAATTCATAAGGTTGGTAACGCGGGCTTGGTGGCGGGAGCCGACGGGGTATTTTACCGGTGCGGTGGTCCAGGGATCGCCGCCCGCCTGACGCAGACTAAGTGAAATACGTTTATTTTCCTTATTAATATCGGCAATTTTGACATCAATTGCCTGGCCCACGGATAAAATGTCACGGGGATGTTTTACCCTGGACCAGCTCATTTCACGAATGTGGAGCAGCCCATCGATACCTCCGATATCCACAAAGGCGCCATAATCCGTCAGGGAGCGGACTATGCCGTGGCGTAACTGGCCAGGCTCCAATTGATCCCAGGTCTTCTCACCCTGGCGCTTCTGCTCCTCTTCCAGCACATTTCTTCGACTGAGAACTATATTTCTGTCGTCATGCTCGACTTGAATCACCTGACAGACGAACTTTTGGCCGATAAGGGCATTCGGATCATCAACGCGAACCAGATCAATCTGGGAGAGAGGCATAAAGGCTTTGAGGCCCTTAATGTCCATTTCCAGGCCGCCTTTGTTGGAGCCGGTTACCCGGGCTTCCACCAAAGCGCCTACCTTTAAATCGCGTCGGAGAAACTGCTGGTCGGCTGTTTTTTGGGATAATATCAGCAGGCCGTCCCGATTATCATAGCGGATAATAGCAACATTTACTTTACTGCCCATTTCGAGAATCTGGTCTTTTTCAAACTCATCACAAGGCAGAAAGCCTTCCGTTTTGCCGCCGAGATTGACGATGGCGCCATCTTCATCGATACTGATTACCGTACCCTGGGTAATGCCGGAGGGAAGATTGCCAGATGCCGCTAGAGGAGTTTTTTGGGGTTTCTCGATTTTTTCAGAGCCATATAAATCCACCAGACTGATATCTCCCAGTGCCTGCTCAATCTCCTTTTCAAGCTCGTCGTCCAATTGCGGCTCGGGAATGTCGAAAGTCTGGTCAGGCTTTGGCAAAGGCGGTTGCGGTGTTGAATTATCGGTCGGGGGCGTTTTATCGGCATTATTTGCCGGATCTGGTGTTTCGTTCATGAGAGTCTCTTAAATCAACATTTTAATTCTTGCCTTGCTACCACGAAAGGCAATCACTCTTTTGTTATTCTTATAATAAAATTTATAGTCAAGTATATTAATAATATTTTCCCCTGATGTCTATAACTACTTAGTATAGTTTATCATTAAATAGCTCATAGCAGCGTTTTTTTCAACTGTGTTACTTCCAGATGTGCCTGACGGATAGGCTCGGGCAAACGATATCGCGGGGCGGATTTTAAGACGATTTTTACCGCCTGTTTTAGTTCAATCAGATGGCCCACCGAAACGAAAACGCATTTAACCCTTTCCCGGGTCCGCAGGACAGCTCCAATTACCTCTTTATTATCATAAAGCTTGCAGCAACAGCCTCTTGCGGCGCCTGGCGTGCGATAGGCGCCAATCAAACGGCTTTTGGCGCAGCCAATGGTCGGCCAGCCTAAATTAACGCCGATGTGGCTGGCCAAGCCAAAACGGCGGGGATGGGCAATACCCTGGCCATCCACTAAAAGCAGGTCCGGCTTAATCCTTAACTTATAGGCAAGGTCAATTATCAGGGGGGCTTCGCGAAATGACAGCAGTCCCGGGATGTAAGGAAATTGCACCTGGCCGATCCCGTGGACACTTTCCAGCAGTTTCAGTTGGGGAAAGCTAAAAACGGCTATGACGGCGATGTTTTGCCTGCCGTCCGCGGAAAATGCCATATCCGCACCCGCTATTATGTTAACAGGCACCTTGAGCGGCTGCGGGGATACCCGGCAGGCCATTTTTTTCTGTAAAGCCATGGCATCACGGACCTTAATAGGCATACGCCATCCTTTACAAAATGTTTAATTTCCCTGCTTGACAGAAAACATAAAAATCACTAAACTCTTACATAATATATAAATATATATAAATATAACTTGAGCTTATTTTTACCTTGGCGATTGGTTCGGTGGAATAAAATATAAATATAAATATGTTAAAAACCAGAAAATTACTTCTTATGGTGTTACTAGCAGCGGGCGCGACCTTAAGCCTGTATGCCGCGGCCTTGTTAGCGGCCCCGAAGCCGGCACTGGTGCCCGGGCCGGGCATCTGGCAGTTAGAGCTGGAACTCCGCAGCCAACCGCAACGGATTTCCATACTATTGCCCGGCGATACCCAGCCACGCAGTTACTGGTATCTTCTTTATACCGTAACAAACAATACCGGGAAGGACGTGGAATTTTATTCGGAAGTGCAGTTACTAACGGATACGCTAAAAACCTATTATTCCGGTGCGGCGGTGCGCCGGCCGGTCCTCGAGGAAATACGAAAGCGCTATGCAATCAACTTACCGTTCCTGGAGCCGGAAAATAACCTAGTGGGCCGACTACTGCAGGGTGAGGATAACGCCCGGGATTCCGCGGCGATATTTGAGGATTTCGACCCCAATGCCACCTCTGTTAAAATATTTTTCGCAGGACTGAGCAATGAAACAGCTACCATTGACATCCCCGGCGGCATGGATCCAAACACCCATCAGCCTAAAAAGGCTTTACTCCGCAAGACGTTGATGCTAAAATATCAGGTAATGGGAGATAAATATAATCTTGATAAACGGGTTCTGCTATATCGCGGCAGAGAATGGATAATGCGTTAAATCAATTTTTATTGAAGGTAAGCTATGGCACATAAAAAAGGACAGGGTTCAACAAGTAACGGCAGAGACAGTAATGCCAAGTATCTGGGAGTCAAGATATTCGGCGGCCAACGCGTCAAAACAGGCTCTATTATCGTGCGCCAAAAAGGCACCCGTTTCATACCCGGCAACAACGTCGGACTGGGCAAGGATTACACCCTTTATGCTCTTACCGAGGGAATGGTGGTATTTCATGACCGACGAGTATGCGTTGAAAGCTGAATTATTTAGAGACGCATATCAAAATAGAGAATTATGGCTTACTTATCGAGAGCGGCATGGCGCTGCTCTCTTTTTTTGGGTATAGAACGATGTTTATTGACGAAGCGGAAATGTTTATCAAGGCGGGCGACGGGGGCAACGGCTGCGTTAGCTTTCGGCGGGAGAAATACATACCCAGGGGCGGTCCGGACGGCGGCGACGGCGGCGACGGCGGCAGCGTATATATTAAAGCGGACGAAAATATCAGTACCTTAATGGATATAACCATGCGCAAAGAATGGAATGCCCAGCGCGGCCAGGATGGAATGGGCAAGTGCAAATCCGGCAAGAAAGGCGAGGATCTTACCATCCAGGTTCCTCTGGGCACGATAATAAAAGATACGGACCTGGGCCTGGTTATTAAGGATCTCAACCAGTCTGATCAGATAATCTGCCTGGCCATGGGCGGCCGGGGCGGCAAGGGCAATACGCATTTTGCCACATCTACCAATCAGACGCCGCGTTTTGCCGAGGAAGGCAAGCCCGGACAATTGCGTCATATCCGCCTGGAATTAAAACTTATTGCAGACGTCGGGCTGGTCGGTCTGCCCAACGCTGGGAAAAGCACCCTGCTGTCGCGGGTATCATCGGCCCATCCCAAAATCGCTCCGTATCCCTTCACGACGCTTCAGCCGTATCTGGGGATAGTGCCGTTGAGCGATTTTCGGCGGTTTGTCCTGGCGGACATCCCCGGCTTGATAGAGGGCTCCCACCAGGGGCATGGCCTGGGACATGATTTTCTCCGCCATATAGAACGGACCCGAATCATTCTGCACCTGGTGGATATCAGTCCGATTGACGGCAGCGATCCGGTGAAAAATTACCATACCATCCGGCAGGAGCTGGCCCAATACAGCGACCTTTTGGCCCAAAAGCCGGAAATCATCGTAGCTTCCAAAATAGACCTTGACCCTGACCACGAAAAATTGCATGCTTTTCAGGAGATGCTGGGTAAAAATATCCTGGCTATCTCTTCGGTAACGGGCAGCGGTATGGGTGAACTGACCGAGAAATTATGGCATAAAATACAAGAGGTTAAAAAAGAGATTGAGGTGAGCAATTAATTAAAATGGATCTGATCGCCATCGACATCGGTAATAGTAATATCTCCCTGGCGGTATTTGCCAAGGGCAAGCTGGGCCGCACGGAACATATAGCAATTAACAGGACAAAAACCGGGGAAATTGGTGATATGCTGAAGGCCTTCCGTGAAATCTGTGGGCCGCAGCCTTTGGGGGCCAGGACCGTCCCGGTAGTAGTATGCAGTGTTAATCAGAAGACACTCAGCATCGTAGAAAAAGCGGTAAAAGATGCACTCGATCAGAATATTCTTTTAATAGGCAGAGATTTTCCCCTGGAGATGAAAGTGGCGGTGGAAAATCCCGAGGGCGTGGGCAGCGATCGGCTGGTGACTGCCTTCGCGGCATACTGCGTGATCGAGTCGGCGGTGGTGGTGGCTGATTTCGGTACGGCCACCACGATCGATCTGGTTAACGATAGCGGCATATTTCTGGGCGGGGTCATCATGCCGGGCCTGGGAACCGCCGCTAAAAGTCTCAAAGCCCATACTGCCATGCTGCCGGAAGTGACGCCGAAGCTGCCTACAGGGGAATACGGCATTAATACTATCACCGCTATTGAAAACGGGATTTATTACAGTGCTGTAGGAGCACTGCGGGAGATGGTGGAGCGTTACGCCACGGAGCTGGGCCATTGGCCGCAGGTAGTGGCAACGGGCGGCTATGCCTCACTAGTAGCCCAGAAATGCGAAATAATTGATTCGATTGTACCAGATCTTTGTCTGGACGGGTTATACCTAGCTTACCAGCAGTTTTACCGATCGGGCCAAACGGAAGAAGAATTATGAGCTGTCGTGCTGCCTTACTTACCGCGGCGGCCCCCGGCGGGATAGCTACCATCCAGGTTACCGGGGCGGAGAGCCTGGCGGTATTGGAAAAGATTTTCCAGCCGCAGGATAAACAGGGTGATATTCGGGCAATACCCCCCCACCGCCTTTGGCTGGGTAAAATCCGGGACGACGCCGAGACGCTCGATCAAGTCATTGTCGCTATCCATCCGCAAGGACCCCAAATCGACATCAATTGCCACGGCGGCCGGCGGGTCGTGCAACGGCTGTTGCTTCTATTGCAAAGACAGGGCGTCGAAATTACTACCTGGGACAAGCTCACCGTCGGCTGCTCTATCGCCGATGAAGTAATGCAGAAACTGCCGCTGGCCCGCACGCCGCTTGCGGTACTGGCTATCGCAGGGCAATACCCCGGCGGGCTGAACCATTGTGTTTGCAGTACATTACAGTCGCTAAATAAAAGCCAAATAAACCTCGATAAATTGCGGGATGAGATCGCGGGTTTGCTTGATACCTGCCGACTGGCGCAAAAGCTGCTTTACCCCCCTTCCGTAGTTTTGACCGGACCGGTGAATGCGGGCAAAAGCACCCTGGCCAATACCCTCATCGGCAGCAGCCAAAGTTTAGCGGCGGAATTTCCCGGCACGACCCGCGACTGGACCACTCAACCAGCCGACATCAATGGCGTACCGGTCAATCTTATCGATACCGCCGGCGGACGAGAATCAATGGATGATTTGGACCGTCTCGCATGGGCTGCCGCCCAAAAGCAGTTGCAGCAGGCGGATTTGATTATCCTGATAATCGATGCCACCGACCCTGCCCGGGAAATCACGCGGCAAATCGAGCAGCAACTATCACTGCTGCCGGCAAAATCCCCGGTGTTAATTGTTATTAACAAAATTGATTTAAAACCTGCTCTGTCACAAAAAAGCGATTATATATATGTCAGCGGCTTGACGGGGATGAATTTGCCGCTGCTGCGCGATACCATATCCGATCGGCTGGGCTTTGTAGATTTTACGCCTGATAAGCCGCTGGTATTTACCAAACGTCAATATGACCTGCTGGAGGGCATCAAATCCGAGCAGGAAATCGCGCTAGTTGTATCGAAGCTTAAAAAGCTGGTTAATTTGAAATAGCGTAGTTTTAAAAGAATCGCCAGGTTTCATTTTCCGCTGGTAAATGGGGTTGGTCTTTTTTATTATGGGGTAATAAATCGAACAATTTTTGCTGATATATCGCGATGGAAAAAACAACGGAAAATCATAAGCTTACGCCGGCTATGCAGCAATACCGGCATTTCAAGCAGCAGTACCCACAGGCGATACTGTTCTTTCGCATGGGGGATTTTTACGAGACCTTTTATGAGGACGCCAAGACCTGCTCATCGGTGCTGGGTATCGCCCTGACCAGCCGCAGCAAAGGCGATAGCGCCATTCCGCTGGCGGGTGTGCCTTATCACGCGGTGGACAGCTATCTGAATAAGCTGATCAAGGCGGGCTACAAGGTTGCGGTTTGCGAGCAGATGGAGGATGCCTCTCAAGCCAAAGGTATAGTAAAGCGCGACGTCGTTCGGCTGGTTACGCCGGGCACTATTACCGAGGAGGCGCTGCTCGATGATAGCCGGGGAAATTACCTGGCAGCGATCTGTTTCGAAAATAAATCTATCAATCGCTCTGCCCACCATCAGGCAGGCCCGTCATGGGCGGGATTGGCTTGGGTGGAGCTGTCAACGGGCCAGTTTTTCGCCCAGCAACTGAAGCAGGAGCACGTAATCGACGAGCTGGTTCGGTTGCGACCGGCGGAGTGCATCATCAGCGAAGAAAAGACCGCGGCACCGGAAAAATTCATCGAACAGGCAAAAGAGCTGACCGGCGCGAGTTTTACGCCCCGGCCCGGCTGGGTCTTCGATCCGCAGCAGGGCTACGAAGCACTCAACAAACATTTCGCCACCAACTCTCTGGCTGGGTTCGGCTTCAGCGAGCCTGACCTGAGCATCGCGGCAGCGGGGGCCATTATCGATTACCTCAATGAAACGCAAAAGACCGCCCTGCCCCATGTCAGCCAGCTCCGCAGGGTATCGCGGGAGCGATTTCTGCAACTGGATCAAACCACAATGCGAAGCCTGGAGATCGAACGCACGATTCGGGAACATAGTTTCGCCGGCTCATTATTGCACAGCCTGGATCAAACCGTCACCGCGATGGGAGCCCGCAAGCTGCGACTGTGGGTGTGTTATCCGCTTAACGATCTGGGCTATATTGAAAATCGTCAGGACGCGGTCGGGGAGCTGGTGCAGTTGGATGTGGTGCGTGATGAATTACGTAATCGCCTTTCGAAAATATCCGACATCGAACGGATAACCGCCCGCATCAGCACTGACCGGGCGTCTCCGAGAGATCTCCTCAGCCTGGGCCAGGCCCTGCGGCAGGCGCCCCAAATCAAGAGCCTGTTGCTCTCCCAATGCAGCGCCGATATGCTGCTGCAATTAGCCGGTCAATGTGATATTTCGGATGACCTGGCCGACTTGATAGAATCAGCCATCGACCCGAACGCTGCCATAAGTTATCGTGACGGCGGGATTATAAAAAGCGGCTATAACGCGGAAGTTGATCGCCTGCGAGGTATTCGCACTAGCGGCAAAACCTGGCTGGCGCAATATCAGAAAAAACTCAGCGATGAAATTGGTTTTGCTAATCTTAAGATTGGTTTTAATCAGGTCTTCGGCTACTACGTGGAGATTTCTCACAGCTTTCGGGGCCAACTGCCGGCTGATTTTATTCGTAAGCAGACGGTAAAAAACGCGGAACGCTACATCACCGAAGAGTTAAAACGCTACGAAACCGACGCTTTAACGGCCCAGCAGCGGTGCAAGGATTCGGAGCGGGAGCTTTTCGAAGATATCCGCCGGCAGATCGCGGGGCAGACCAGGCAGCTCCAGCAGGTAGCGGAAGCCATAGCGGGTATCGACGTACTGGCGAGCCTGGCCCATATCGCCCGACAGCGTAATTATTGCCGGCCGAAAATGCATTTAGATAAAGATATGGAAATAATTGAAGGCCGACATCCCGTGCTGGAGCTGGCGCTGAGCAGCGGCTTCGTCCCCAACGACGTAGCCCTGGGTAGCGCCGGCGGCGACCTGGCGATAATCACCGGGCCCAATATGAGCGGCAAAAGCACCTATATCCGCCAGGTTGCCCTTCTGGTGATTATGGCTCAGATGGGTAGTTTCATACCTGCTAAAAGCGCTCAGATCGGGTTGGTAGATCGTATTTTTACCCGCATCGGAGCCAGCGATGAACTGGCCCGCGGGCAGTCAACTTTCATGGTGGAAATGATTGAGACGGCGAATATCATTAATAATACGACCCAGAAATCACTGGTGATCCTCGATGAGGTCGGGCGGGGCACCAGTACCTACGACGGGCTGGCCTTGGCCTGGGCCATTACCGAGCATATCGCCACCCAGATCAAGTGCCGGACCCTTTTTGCCACTCACTATCATGAAATAACCGAACTGGCGGATATATTAAGCAATGTTAAAAACTGCAACGTAGCGGTCCGCGAGTGGAAGGATGAGGTTGTTTTTCTGCACAAAATAGTCGATGGTCGAACGGACAAAAGCTACGGGGTTCACGTGGCCCGTTTGGCAGGCATCCCCAAATCGGTGCTAAGACGCAGCCAGGAAATCCTGGACGAGCTGGAGAGCAACTTCGCCCGCGAGTCTCATCAGCCCCAATTCAGCCACGCCGATCAAGGTCCAGCTTCCGGGCAACTGCTGCTCTTTGAAAAGCCCCCACCCGACCCTGTTCTGGAGAAGCTCCGCCAGGCTGATATTAATAACCTCACCCCGCTGGAAGCAATTAATCTGCTCCACCAGATCAAGAGTGAATTGGAGAATCGCTGAGTATGCTGGAATATCTGCGAAATCTCCATCCCTTGGGCCAGGCGTTGATAGCTACAGGATTTACCTGGGCGGTAACGGCACTTGGTGCGGCGACGGTGTTTTTGTTCAAAAACATGAGTCGCAGGGTGCTGGACGCCATGCTGGGTTTTGCGGCGGGCATTATGATCGCGGCCAGTTTCTGGTCGCTGCTGGCCCCCTCGATTGAGCTGTCGAAGGGTCACGGCATCGCCAGTTGGGTGCCGCCGGCGGTTGGTTTTATTCTGGGCGGGGTCTTTCTGCGGATATGCGATATGCTGCTGCCGCATCTGCACCTTAATCTGCCGATCAGCAGGGCGGAAGGGATTAAAACCGGTTGGCAAAAGACTATTCTGCTGGTATTGGCTATTACGCTGCATAATATCCCGGAAGGATTGGCCGTAGGAGTGGCCTTTGGGGCGGTAGCGGTGCAATTGGAGCACTCTTCCTACACCCTGGCCAGTGCGATCGCCCTGACGATAGGGATCGGCCTGCAGAATTTTCCGGAGGGTCTGGCGGTCTCCGTGCCGCTGCGGCGGGAGGGGTTATCCCGCTGGAAAAGCTTCTGGTACGGACAGCTTTCCGGCGTAGTGGAGCCGATTGCCGGCGCTATCGGGGCGGTTACGGTAGTTTATGCTGCCGCTATTCTGCCCTATGCCCTGAGTTTTGCCGCGGGTGCGATGATTTTTGTCGTCGTGGAAGAGGCGATACCGGAATCGCAGCAAGGGGGAAATTCCGATCTGGCTACCTTGGGAACCATGGCAGGTTTCACGGTGATGATGATACTTGATGTAGGATTGGGATAATTACAAATTTATTTTTCGGAACTCGGCAAATCGTAATCGGGTGATTTATCTTGGCGAAAAAAATCGTCATAAGCGGAGCAAGCGGATTTATCGGCAGGCGATTGTGCAGGTACTTGGCGGATGCGGGGTATGAGATTCTGGCACTTTCGCGCAATCCCGCTGCTGGCAGAAAAGGAATCGATGAAAGAGCAGCCCGGGCACAATGGGATGGTAAAGATATTACCCAACTGCAAAACCATATCAAGGGAGCGTTTGGCATTGTTAATCTGGCGGGGGAAAATATCGGTACCGGCAGGTGGTCCAGAAAGAAGAAGCAGACAATTCTGCAAAGCAGGCTGACTGTTACCAGCACTATTGCCCGGGCTATTAAAATTGCAGAACAAAAACCGCAAGTGGCTATCCAGGCATCAGCGATTGGCTATTACGGCAGTCGCTGCGATGAACCTTTAACTGAAGAATCGCCCGCTGGAAATATATTTCTCTCTAAAGTATGTCAAAGATGGGAGCAGGCGATACAGCCGATAACTGATATAGTGGATAGATTAATTATAGTACGTCTGGCTGCGGTGCTGGGTGATGGCGGCGGGGTAATAGCAAGTATGATGCCGGCTTTTAAGTACTATCTGGGCGGCAGGCTTGGCAACGGCAGAAATTGGTTATCATGGATTCATATCGCTGATGTCTGTGGGGCGATACTTTTTCTATTTGGAAATGAGAAGGCACGAGGGATTTTCAATCTTTCAGCCCCTCATCCCCTACAATCTCGTGAATTTGCACGAATATTTGGTGCAACTTTACATCGACCAGTCTGGTTGCCGGTGCCGTCTTGGGCTTTAAAGCTGGTGCTGGGACAAATGGCGGAAGAGTTAATCCTGGCTAGTCAAAAGGTATACCCCGATAAATTGCTTAGCCTAGGTTATCAATTTTTATTTCCCGGCATGCAAACAGCTTTGGAGGAGATATTTGGCAAGAGTTAATCTATGGAATATTTTAACGGCAAGATTCGTAAAAACTAAAATCACAGGAGTACTGAAACATGTTTAAAATGCTGGAAGTAGTTTCCGGTTCACCTGAGGGTTACTCGCAAGCGGTGAAAATCGGCATCGATAAAATCATAGCTTCAGGCCAGAAGGTGCATTTTTTCGAGATCCTCGAGCAACGCGGAGCGGTGCGGGACGGAAAATTAGCTGAATACCAGGTCAAGCTGAAGGTCGCGGTTGAGTTTGTCTAAAGAAAAATCACAGGAAATAAGCTATTGTTATGATTCAGCAGGAAAGAATTCAATCACTGAACAACAAAGCTATCCGGAGGGGCAAGTACGTCATCTACTGGATGCAGGCCAGCCAGAGAGCCGAATATAATCACGCCCTGGAATACGCGATCGACCAGGCCAACGAACTGAACAAGCCGCTCATCGTCTATTTCGGCATTACCAATAATTTCCCCCATGCCAACCGAAGACACTACTATTTCATGCTTCAGGGGCTTAAGGAGGTCAAAGAATCGCTGCAAAAAAGAGGCATCGGTCTGCTCTTGGAAAATATATCACCGGAAAGAGGAATAATAACTTCTGCCAAAGACGCTTGTTTGGCGGTTACCGACAGAGGCTATCTGAAAATACAGAAACAATGGCGCCGGATAGCAGCGCGAAATATTGACTGTCCGCTTATCCAGGTGGAAAGTGATGTGGTCGTTCCCGCCGAGGTTGCCTCGGTTAAGGAAGAATACAGTGCGGCTGCTATCAGGAAAAAAATAAACCGGTGCCTGGAAAAATTCCTGGTGCCGCTGAGAAAGCGGCGACTTAAAAACAGCTCATTAAATCTGACAACTTCGCCTTTTGATATTGCCGATATCGAACGGGCAGTGAATCGGCTGGATATCGATCAAAACGTGGACAAGACCGACTATTACCACGGCGGGACCAGCCGGGGTCAGAAACTCCTGCGCGATTTCATACACAGAAAGTTAAGTGATTATGCCCGCTCCAGAAACGATCCCAATATCGACGGCACATCGCACCTAAGCGCCTATCTGCATTTTGGTCAGATCTCTCCATTGTATATTGCCCTGCAAATTCATAAAGCAAAAACGCCAGGCGGGAATGAATACCTCGAACAGCTTATCGTTCGGCGGGAACTCGCCATAAATTTTGTAAATTATTCTGCCAATTATGATTCATTTGAAGCACTGCCCGCCTGGGCAAAGACCACCTTACGCTTCCATCGCCGGGATAAGCGCGAATACATTTACAATCCAAGTCAACTGGAAAACGCCCAGACGCACGACCCTTACTGGAATGCTGCTCAGTTGCAAATGAAAATCACCGGTTACATGCATGGGTATATGAGAATGTACTGGGGTAAGAAGATTTTAGAATGGACTAAAACACCCATAGAAGCCTTGCGGATTGCCCTCTATCTTAACGACAAATACGAACTGGACGGCAGGGATGCCAACGGCATTGCCGGTATCGCCTGGTGTTTCGGCAAGCACGATCGCCCCTGGCCCGAGAGAAAAATCTTCGGCAAGGTCCGTTTCATGAACCAGGCGGGTCTGAAAAGAAAATTCGACGTTGACGGATACGTGGCAAAAATCATACGATTAAATAAATCTGCTGAATGAATTCCCCCGTCCCCTTGCAACGGATCAGCCTCGACAAGCTTTTACAATCGGCAGTTCATTCCAGTTTGTGGTATAACGGCTGGAGCGGCGCTGGAATCTCGTTTGCCAGGGCTGCCGCAGGCCGCTAGCCGCGTAATGCAGGGTATCCGCGGGCATAACGGTATTGATCTTGTCGATGGTCTGCATCAGCCGGCGACGTCGCCGCCGATCGACGTTATCGAAAAGACTCTCCTGCACCCGCTCTTCGGACACCAGAGCATCGAGTATGACACCCGCCTTTTTGAAGCGGCAGCCGGGGCGATATATCAATTCCGCCGAACGCAGGGCGTTATTTATCAGTTCGGCGGTGTCATTAGTGGCAACGCCTAACTCGGTGGCACGATAATTGCAATAATGCGGCTCGTTTTCCTTGAAGATATTGGTCATGGCAAAGACGGTAATTACCCCCGCTGCCAAATGCTGCTCGCGGAGTCGGCGGGCGGCATCGGTGGTATAATCAGCTATCGCCTCGCGCAAATCATCCAACGATTCCACCGGCCGGCCGAACGAGCGGGAGCAGGCGCAGGTCTTTTGCGGCGGCGGTGCATCTTCCAGTGAATAGCAAACCTGTCCTCGCAATTCACAAACGGTCCGCAAGCCGGTTACTCCCATGCTCTTTTTTATCCAATTGTCTCCGGCGCAGCGAAGCTGAAGGGCATTTGCGATACCGGCTTTGGCCAATCGGCTGGCAAAGGCCGGCCCCACTCCCCAGACCTCCCCTACCGGCGTTTGGGCCAGGGCTTTATTTAGATAGGGTGAATCCGTCAGGTCCAGCACGCCGTGGGCCTTGACGGATTTCTTAGCGATATGATTGGCGAGCTTGGCCAACGTCTTGGTGGACCCGATTCCTACGGAGACTGGTATTCCTGTCCACTGCTTTACCCTCTCGCGGATGGTTCGGCCGTACTCGGTTAAATTCATATACCTAAAACCCGACACGTCGAGAAATGCCTCGTCAATAGAATATATCTCGATATTAGGGGTAAACTGGGCCAGCGTCTCCATCACCCGCCGGGACATGTCCGCGTAAAGGGTGTAATTGGAAGAATAAACCTCTATCTGGTGGGCTTTAATCAGGTTTTGAACCTGGAAGACGGGCACCCCCATTTTTATACCCAGGGCTTTAACCTCGTTGGAGCGGGCGACCACACAGCCGTCGTTATTGCTTAAAACGATAACCGGCCGTCCTTCCAAGCGGGGGTTGAAAACCCGTTCGCAGGAAACGTAAAAGTTATTACAATCAATCAGGGCAAATAGCGCAGCCATAATCTCACAGCGAATGTAATACATGCTTGACCACGCCCCAGACCTCGAATTCCATCTCGCCGCTTACCTGCCGGGGCTGATAGTTTTCATTTTCCGGTACCAGCGTTACTTTTCCGCTTTTGATCCGAATCCGCTTGACGGTCAATTCCCCGTTGACATTGGCGATAACGACGTCTTTATCGTGCGGCTCCAGGGAGCGATCCACGATCAAGAGATCCCCCGAATGGATGCCCGCCTCGACCATGGAATCGCCGGTAACCCGAACGAAATAGGTTGCCGCCGGGTGTTCCACCAGGTGCCTGTTAAGATCCAATTGCCCTTCGATATAATCTTCCGCCGGCGAGGGAAACCCCGCGGAAACGCTCGCGGAAAACAGCGGTCTTGGGCATTCTCCTGACGAATCAGACGCATAAATTGATTTTACTTTGGTAACCTTTTTGGATTTCATCCTGGATTTTGCCATATAAATATTATATGCTTGTTAAACCCTACTGCAAGTTCTCAATTAATTGTGGAATATCTTCACTTATTGTTTTCCAGATTCGCTCCTGCTTGATTTCACCGTACTCATGAATCAGTACATTACGCTGACCGATAATTTGTCGCCACGGGATTTCAGGGTGAGCATTGCGGAACAAATTCGACACTTTTCCTGCCGCTTCACCGATAATCTCCAAAGAACGTTCAACTGCAAGTTGTGTCCTTCGGTCATTTAAATACTGGACAAAGTCCAGGCCGGCACTAAGTTGTTTCACTGTACGGGCGGCATCGAGCATATCCCATAAATAAGCGGCATCTTTTTGGTCAGGCTGCATATATTACCTCATGGTCGGCAAGTATTGTCTGTTTGCGAAACGGATTTCTCAAGGAGTCTTTTTCGACTAGATCGACCTTTCGTCCAAATATGGATTTTAACTCATCAATCATATCCACAAATTCGAATAGTCCCCACCCGGCATCATCCTGGAAACTAACCAGGATATCGATGTCACTGTCGGAGCGAAAATCGTCTGACAAAACCGAGCCGAACAGCGCCATCTCTACAATCTTCCATTTGATACAAAACTCTTCTATTCTTTTCTGCGGTAATGTAATTCTAATTTGTCCCATATATCACCTTTTAGCCGTCACAATGATTCTGTACCGTATTTCTATCTGCCTTTCAATGCCGGCAAGTCTTTTCGATGCTTTCGCCCACCGCCGAGAGCAGTTCCTCCAGTTCTTCCTGTTTAATCGCTAGTGGGGGCATAATCACTATTATATCCCCCAAAGGCCGCAGGATAACCCCCCTCGCCCGCAGGGATTGGCATAATTTCGCCCCGATTCTTTCGGCTGAATCGAAGCTTTTTTTACGGGTTTTATTCTCCACTAGCTCGACTGCCGCCATCATCCCTTTCTGACGCACGTCACCGACATAGGGCAAATCGCGGATCCCGCGTAAAAACCGTTCGATACATTTTATTTTATCCGGCAAAAGCTGCAAAGTGTTTTCTTTTTCAAACACCTCCAGACTCGCCAGCGCCGCGGCGCAGCCCAGGGCGTTGCCGGTGTAGGTATGGCCATGATAAAAAGTCGTATCCTGCCACGGCTCGCGGCAAAACGCCTCGAATATTTTCTCGTTGACCAGCGTCGCCGCCAGTGGCAGATACCCGCCCGTCAGCCCCTTGCCCAGACAGAGAATATCCGGGCTTACCTCTTCCTGCGGACAGGCGAACATCGTGCCCGTCCTGCCGAACCCGGTCGCCACCTCGTCCGCAATCAACAGCACATCATATTGCCGGGCGAGTCGCTCCACTCCTTTGAGAAAGCCGGCGGGATGCACAATTATTCCCGCCGCTCCCTGCACAAGCGGCTCCACAATTATCGCGGCAAACTCGCCCGCATGCTGCTGCAAAAGCTTTTCCATCTGGCCCAGACAATGCTGCTTGCATTCTTCGGCATCACCGTCAAAGCGATAGGGATGGGGATTATCACAAAAAGCTACTTCAAATGTCAAAGGTTCGTAAATCTCGTGGAAGGTTTTTATCCCCCCCACGCTGACTGATCCAATAGTATCACCATGATAACTTTGTTTCAGGGCCATAAATCGTTGCCTTGGTTTTTGGCCCAGATTTCGCCAATATTGAAAGGCGATTTTAATAGCGATCTCCACAGCGGCAGCCCCGCAATCCGAATAAAATACCCGGCTCAGCCCTGCGGGGGCGATTTCCACCAGTTTCTCCGCCAGTTCGATTGATGGCCCGCTGCTCAGCCCCAGCAGGGTGCTATGGGCGATCTTACCCAATTGTTTTTTTATCGCCGCGTTAATATGCTCATGGCCGTGCCCGTGGACGTTGCACCATAGCGACGATACCCCATCAATATATCGCCGCCCCCGGCTGTCATACAGATATACCCCCCTGCCGCGCTCGATCACCAGCGGCTCGGACTCCAGCCACTGCCGCATCGGCGTAAATGGGTGCCACAAGTATTTTTTATCCAGCCCCGCAAGGTCCATTAGAAAAGCTTCATCCCGTAATGGTTATTTTGAATGAAAAATCAGAACTCTTTGCTTAAACGGAATATATCCACCGGCTCACTGCCATTTAGATTTAGCATAGTTGAGTTTATCAATTTGTATTTGCCCCCGGTTTCGCGGATATAATTGAAACGCCATTTTGTCTGTACGAATGCGGTATAACCAGCATAAGGGCTTTTAGGATCAATAGTTGTGAAAATCACCACTTCCACCTGGCCCTGCTGGTTATCCACCTTTTTCACCAGCAGTTCCCTGATAACGTTATCCTCTATTAAGGGTTTGGATAACAAACGTTTTAATTCAACTGACAAACTTTCCTTATCTAACCTCTTCTGATATAAGAAGTTATCGCTCACACAGCTTAATATTTTCTCGGCATTTTCCTCTTCAGCAGCCTGGACAATTTCGCGGGTATTATGTTCCAACTGCTCACGATTCGTAACGACCGCCCAGTCGGCAAGTAAAAATAGCCCTGCTATCGCCGGCCCTGCCAACAAGGTTATCGGCCTGGTCCGGTCCCGGGCAAATATCCATCCCAATACCAGTAATATCTCCACCATCCCGGCTATCATCAAGCCCAGCCGCGGACTTTCGAACAAGTAATAGCTCATAGGATAACACCTCTTTATTTGATTATATTCTCTACTTTTTCCAAGTGAAACTATTTTATATCCGAGATGACTGATTTCGATTATCATTAGCCAACATTATGCCGGAACGTTTTACCAACAGAATAATGCGGCTGTTAAGCAACAAAAACTACCAGCCGCTCAAGCAGCGGGCCCTGGCCCACAGTCTGCGGGTTACAGATCAAGAGTATAGTACCTTTCGTCAGGCCCTCGACCAGCTACATCGACAGGGCGATATCGCCATCGGGCCGGGCAGCAAAATCTGCCTGCCGGAAATGGCCGGGCAACTGGTGGGAACTTTTGAATCAACGAGCAAGGGCTTTGGATTCATCCGGCCCGACAAGCCCTTTGTACAAGGTGATCTATTCATTCCCGAAGGACAATCGCTCGATGCTATTACCGGCGATAAGGTATTGGCCAAGGTAATTAAACAGGATAAACGCGGCGGATTAATACGCTATCGCGGCCGCATCATCGAGATTTTAACCCGGGGCAAGAAACATTTCGTCGGCAGGCTTTTTCAGGAAGACCGCCAGTGGTTTGTTCAGCCGGATGGTAAGGCGGGTACCGAGCGAATCACCGTCGGCGATCCCGGGGCTAAAAACGCCAAAGCGGATGACAAGGTCCTGGTAGAAATAATCGATTACCCAACGCCGCAGTCCTACGCCTACGGAGTTATCATCGAGCGGCTGGGTAAAAGTGGTACTTCTGCCGCCGAATTAAAGGCCATCATTCACCACTATAATCTGCCCGATAAGTTCCCCGCGAACGTCTTGGAGGAAGGTCGCCGGTTAGCCCACGATTTTATGAAATCCGGCGAATCAAAGACCACCTGTCGCGAAGACATCACCCACAAAACCGTAATTACCATCGATCCGGTGGACGCCCGTGATTTTGACGATGCTATCAGTTTGCGGAAACTGCCTCACGATAATTGGCAATTGGGGGTCCATATCGCGGACGTGAGCACTTTTGTCAATGACGGCGCCATCCTGGATGAGGAGGCCCGCCTGCGAGCTAATAGCGTGTATCTGCCCCAGCACGTGATCCCCATGCTGCCGGAGGTTTTAAGTAACGGGCTTTGTTCCCTCCAGGAAGGTCAAAAACGCCTCGTTAAAAGCGTCTATATTAATCTCGATAAACATGGTAAGGTGCTCGGCACACGTTTCGCCAACAGTATCATCAGCTCTACCCGCCGGCTGACCTATGAAGATGCCGATGATATTCTCGCCGGTAAAACCCAGGGATACGACAACAAGGTCATCCGGCTTTTAAAGGAAATGGAACAATTGGCTCGCCTCTTGCAAAGACGCCGGGACAACGAGGGCATGCTTACCCTGGATCTGCCCAAGGCGGTGCTGGTTTACGATGAACATGGCCACGTCGTTGACGCCCACCCGGAAAGCAGGTCTTTTTCACACACCTTAATCGAGATGTTTATGCTGGAGGCTAACGAAGCAGTAGCGAGACTCCTGGATAGTCTGCGAGTGCCCTTCCTGCGGCGGGTCCACGCCGAGCCGGACAGTCTGGCCACCGGTCAGATGGCACGCATCCTTAAGGACTGTGGTTTAAATATACATCATAGTCTTGACCGCAAGGACCTGCAGAAACTGCTCTCTTCCGCCAAGGGTACGCCGCAGTCATTTATAATCAACCTGGCGGTGCTCAAGAGTCTGCAGCAGGCGGAATACTCCCCCATCGCTATCGGCCACTATGCCCTCGCCAGTGAGCATTACTGCCATTTTACCAGTCCCATCCGCCGCTATCCTGATCTTGTTATTCATCGTCTTTTTGAGGCATATATCGAGGGCCGTCTGACCAGGAAAACAATTGATAAGTTTCCCGATTATGACCAATTGCTGGATCTGGGCAAACATTGCAGCGAGAGGGAGCGTAACGCCGAAAAGGCCGAAAGAGAATTAACCACCCTCAAAATCCTCCAGATGTTAAGCAACCACATCGGGGAAGACCGTTTAGGCGTGGTAACCTCCATCACCAACTTCGGCCTGTTTGTTCAATTGGAGAAGTTCCTGGTGGACGGCCTGATCACCGCGGAAGACGTTTATCGCTATGAAAACCTGCAAAAGGGTAAGAAGAAAAAAAGGCCGGAAAAAGCAAAACCCGCCCGGCGCGGCAGCTTTATGGACAACTGCCCCTTTAAAATCGGCCAGGAGATTCGCGTTCGCATCGCCGCCGTCAACGTCGCCGCCAGAACCCTCGACCTCGTCCCCTGTCCTTCCTGATTATTCTATTTTTAGACCCCTGCAACCGCAGGTTGTTTCTTTTCAACGTCCTGTCTTACCATCAATTTTCCGCAAGACATACTCTCCCGGCTGACCCTCGAACCAGATGACTCCCTCCTGCCCGGAAACTCCGATATTAGCCTGCACCACAGCCCCTCTACGGGATATGCTCCAGGTCCCCTCAGCCAGATCCGCCACCAGGAAGCGACTGCCCTGCGACTGGAAAGTGATCGTGCCCTCCGCCCGGCCACCGTCTCGCTGGAAGAAAATGCTGGTATCGCCCACCAGCAGGCCCATCATATTGCCGTCCTCGATGCGATGGACAGCCAATCCAGTGGCGTCGCGGTCCATAATTTGCATCACGTTGAGGAAGTAATCGGTCTCAGCCGCCTCTCGCGGTGATACCTCGACCCGCCACTGGCCGACCTCATTATTTGCTGTTGCCCCCTGATGTAGAGCTGTTTTAGGCTCATTAGGAAAATTTTCCCCGAATACCCAGAACTCCTTGCCCGCTCCGCCCACCGCCGCGATCTCCGCCTTGGACGGCAATAGCACCTCATCCACCAGCTTGCCATGCCAGCCGCGCTCTTGCAGCGCGATGGTAATCACCCTGCCGTCAATCCGCGGCTCCTCCATCGAGTGCAGCAGCCAGTACTTCTTGAACTCCGCGTTGGACGACACCACCCGATCGAATACCACCAGCACCGCCCGCACCGGCTGCTCTGCCTGATCGAGAAACACGAACGACCGTTGCACCTGCCGCACCTTGCCGCCGTAGCTTTTGGTAAGATCCCCCTTGAGGTAGGTATAAGCTGGCCGCCGCGGGTCCGGCCCGAAACCCTGGCCGAGAACCTCACCCGTCTGATAGTTCGCCAGCATGTCGTCCAGGTTTTTCGGCTCGCGCGCCCCGTTGGGAAACGCTTGTCCCCCGTCGTTCCGCAGCGGTTTAGCGTGAAATGTAAACTCTTCCGCCGGGTCGTAAACGAGAAGACAGTTATGGGCGATGCTCCGCTTATTATAATTAACATCATGCGGGCTGCCGTAGCTGCCCATCGTCCCCTGGTACACCCCGGAATCCAGTGCCAGCGGCCCCTTGTAATACACCTGAAACGCCCCGGCATCCAGATGCTGATGATTGTTGAAGTTATAGATATTGACCTTCATCTCCGCGATAACGCTTTCCTCATCCCACCCGGTGCGGGCCACCATCCACCCATAGGGCAATCCCATGTATCGGGAGAGCGGCAGTTCCGAAACTGGCCGCGGCTTAAGCTCCGGATCCCGCCAGAGGAAGGCGAACAACAGACTCCGTTCATCGATTTCCGGATTTCGCAGATAATCCCCCATCACATACCCATCCTTGTAATAGCTCGCGTTAAGCAGCGTGCACAGCTTGGTCGGCACATTCTGCCCATCGCCGCTGCGGAGCAGTTGCCCATCCGGCCGCCTCATGTATATCCATTGATAGGGTAAGAACTGCAGGTTCGGGTCATACACCGGCCCCGCCCCCAGCCGCTCGAATATCCACAGTGGATACAAGTCCACCCCGGCCCGTTTTTCCGCGTACGACGATCCCTGGTGAAATGCATGTCCTTGATACCACCAGTTCCGCACCGGCACGAACATCCCGAAAAACCGGTTCGCCGCCACTTCGTACATCTCCGGAAACTCGTCGTAAATAGCTACGCCGGTCGAAAGCATATCACGCATCAGCATCCATTCGGAGTAGTGCCCCGTCACGCCGTTTGTCTTCGGCGGCGGATACCCGCACTCCATCCCGCGGGCCAAATTCACAAACTCCTCCACATACGCCTTTTTCTGCTCCGCGCTCAACACCGGATAACACCAGTCATAGACCACCGCCCCGGTAACCATCAGCCGACCACGCAGCGGCGTAATCCAGTACTTCATCCCCGGCTGATCCATATCGAACGTCGTTTCCCGCATCAGCTTTAGTGCCGCCGCCACAGTACGCCGTCCCAGCTCTTCGTCTTGCGTCAGCAGGTAGCGGATCGCGTCCACCTCGACCGCCCCTGCCGGATCGCTTTTCCCCGCCGCCTGCATCTTCTCCCAGATGGGCTTCGTTACCGGGTCAGTCGTACGGCGGCGAAGGTCGTCAATATCGCGGGCCCGCAGGTACAGCCGCGGATGCTCCGCCGGCGGGATGGGTATCGACACTCCGTCGTACATCGTCCACTCTACATCTGCCTTTTCCGCACGACCCGGAACCGCCATCAGCAAAATCGCCCAAAAACCCAACATCAGGGCAGCGTAGTATCTTGAAATCTTCCCGGAACCAAAACTCATCTGACATCTCCCATTTAAACATTAAAAAAACACATGGTATTTTTTACAGTAGCAGTAATTTTACCAATAAATCTCTCGCGTGGTCAACAATAGACTATTGCGGCAACGCGGCGAAACTTTGCCGTGGCATGGATTTATTTGGCAAATCCCCCCTTGATTTGAATATCGCCGGATTATATAATTTTTTAGATTTCTTTATAATTTTTTCAGCAGGAAGGAGAATTTCTTGAAAAAACCGGTCAAAACGAAACTCATTTTTGCTTTTTTTCTTCTCTTAACCTTTTGCTCTGCCCTTTCCAACACTTTAGCTGCCCAAAACAATATAATTTTATTTATCGGTGACGGCATGGGTTTCGAAGCGGTCCGAGCCGCGGGAATGTACGCCAACAGCCGCCCCGGCTCCTTATGCTTCGAAAATTTCCCCGGCAAATCCGCCATGACCACCCATTCCGCCAGTAGTGAGATTACCGACTCTGCCGCCAGCGGCACCGCCATAGCCACCGGCCATAAGGTAAATAACGGCGTCCTCAGCCTGGCCATCCCCGGCGACGACAAACCCCTGCCCACCGTCCTGGAGATTCTCAAAAAACAGGGCAAAAGCGTCGGCCTGGTTACGACCACCTATATTACCCACGCCACCCCCGCCGCCTTCGCCGCCCATCAGCCCAGCAGGGCCAACGCCGCTGAGATCGCCGCCGATTACCTCGACGACACCCGGCCCAATGTCCTTTTCGGTGGCGGTGGCATGGGTATGACTCCGCAATTAGCCCGTCAGCACGGCTATCGTGTCGTTCAGGACGCCAACGAATTATCCCAACTGGATACCGAGACCGCATCGATGGTATCTGGCCAATTCGGCCAGGGTCACATGCCCTACGAATACGACAGCCTGGGTAATTTACCCCACCTTAGTCAGATGACCGAGACCGCTTTGAAGGTCCTGGATAACAATCCCCAGGGGTTTTTCCTTATGGTCGAAGGTGGCCGAATTGACCATGCCGGCCACGCCAACGACCTCGCCCGCAACATATATGAAACGATAGAGTTCGCCCGCGCCGTGGCAATCAGCCTGAAATGGGCCGATAGCCATCCTGACACCATCATTATCGTTACCGCAGACCATGAAACGGGTGGCCTGCAGATCACGAAGAATAACGGCAAGGGCAATCTTCCGGGCGCCACCTGGCTGACCAAGTCCCACACCGCCGCCAAGGTCCCTGTTTACGTCTGGGGCAAAAACGCCCAACAAACCGCCCAAGCCATCAAAGACAACACCGACATTTGCACCCAGATCCTCGCCGCCGCCACCGCCGCCGCGAAAACCCCCGCTTTGGTTACTTCTCCCTGATTTTCTTATGTTTAGTCCCGCGACGTGTCGCGGGATTGCTTTTCTTCTACATCGTTATCAATTGTTTTTATCCAATGGGCCCTCCGCCGCAGGCGGCGCTCCTCCGCCACCGTCAGTTTTATCTGGTACATCAGCGGCTAAAATCACGTTTTGTTTCACAATTTAACTTTATTTAACATTTTGGATTCACCCCAAATAATATTTACTATTTACATATTTATGTCTGGATCTATAATCATCTGATATATATAATAAAAAGTTGATATTGGTTGGATGTTTCCAATTATATATTTTATCGACTAAAAGGAAATAAGGTAATAAATATGAATTATCTAATTCGTAGACGTTTTGGTCTTAAAAACAATGTTACTTTTTTTCATGGTGATTGTTTAAAACTTTTGAGTAATATCCCAAGTGGTACAACTCAATTAATTATTACTTCACCACCATATAATCTTGGAAAAGCTTATGAACGAAAATGCTCTTTACAAGAATACTTATCATTTCAGCAAAATGTGATTAATGAATGTATCAGAATTCTTAAAAAGGGTGGAAGTATTTGTTGGCAAGTGGGACATTTCATACAACGAAACGGCCAAGTTATTCCTCTTGATATAATATTTCATCAATTATTTCAAAAATATGAAGACAAATCAGAATTAATTTTACGTAATAGAATTATTTGGCATTTCGAGCATGGTCTTCATTGCAATAAAAGATTTTCTGGTCGGCATGAAACAATTTTGTGGTATACAAAAGGCGATGATTATTTTTTTGATCTTGATCCTGTGCGGGTCAAACAAAAATATCCTGGCAAAAAAGCATATAAGGGCCCCCAAAAAGGTAAATATTCTGGTAATCCAAAAGGGAAAAATCCTGGGGATGTATGGATATTTCCGAATGTTAAACATAATCATATAGAAAAGACAGAGCATCCATGTCAATTTCCCATAGAACTTCCTGAACGATTAATTTTGGCGCTTTCTCAAAAAAATGATCTTGTTGTTGATCCGTTTATCGGAGTTGGTACTACGGCTGTTGCCGCAGTTATTCACCAAAGACGTATTGCTGGAGCAGATATTGTTAAGGATTATTTGGAAATCGCTGAAAAAAGGATACGAAAAGCAATATCGGGTTCTTTACCAATTCGTCCAAGAGAAAAACCTGTTTATATTCCTCCTCCTGGCTGTCCATTGACAATACGTATATGAAATCAATGACTTGAAAAATACTTTATTATAAGGATGTCACAAAGTGCTGAAATATTTTTGGTCCGATTTTAAACTTCTGCGTCTCAATAAAATTTCTTATATCCGTAATAGGATCTCTTCCTAAATCTAAGCCGTATTCACCACCTTTTGAATATTTTGTGGCCGCAATATGAAAAATACATTCATCTAGAACCACTTCGGCAAGGCGCATTTGAGCATTTGTTTCGCTTTCGATATTTCGGCTGAAATTATCCCGATCATGTCCAAATACTTTTTGATTGATTGGGTGTCGACTATTAACAACTAGCATCCCGCTACCTCTTTCAAATATGCAGGCCAAATCACGAGAGCTCGCACTATAATCAATATCATTAAATATACCTGCACCAGTTGGAGGTTCATGTTCCTGAATATGTATAAAAGACGTTGCTTCAAAATTGCGGGAATGAACGTTTACTTGTGCAACTACTTTAGCAGATTGTCCATATCCATTACCACGAAATGGAATTGACATGCGTGCTACCGTTGGATTAGTTGAGTGTCTATCTGATTCGTGAATTCGTATCTGTCCTGTTGTAAAGGTTCCACCATCTTCACTTAAAAACGAAATCCCAGTTTCGTGATCATATATACGAATTATAATATCGGTTCCTATTTTAATAATATTTGTATCAATCCAAAGTTGTAGATTTCTTTTAACATGTGGTTTCACGCGAACTTCATCAGGTCGAAATTCTAACCCGTCGTTAGGAGGAAGAACCATTTGGGGAGCGACTGTATCAATAACTTTAGTAAATGTTTCATATGTTTTTCCGTCTTTTCCTTCAGCACATGCTGTAATACATTCACTTGCACCCAAAATATCCGAACTAATTAAGATCGGGATCATTCCTATTCGATCTTTTTGTATATGGTCCTTTTTAAAACGAATATCTTCTGGTTCGATCCTGATCTGGTCAGATGGACACTCTAATATTATTTGCGCCCCAATTTCGAATTTATGCGGGTTCAAAAGCAAATATACTCTACGTGGCCGACTTTGACGTAATATTATTTCTTTCTCATTAAATTCAATATATTCTGGAATCTTAGGATCTCCAGGTGCTATCGTATCAATATTTTCCCCTGTTTCTTCTTTATAAAGGGTATTTAATTCTTTGAAAGCTTCTTTAACTCTTTCTTCCATGTCAGCAGATAATAATTTCTTATCGCTTTTCCGACGACTTTGTTCTTTCTCGACCTGTTGTTTAATCCATGGATTTAATTTGTCGGCAAGGTTTTGATAAAGAATACCTCGAGTTTCAAAACCTTCTCGGGATTCTGTTAAAAGTGCTTCATCTTTTTTATCTAAATAATACTTAATAAGTGATCGAACTCCGACTAACTTTACAATTCCATATAAATATTCAATATTTGGGTCTTTATCATATAAAAACATTGTCTGGTCATATACTGCGTCGCATTCATCAACAACTAAAAGTCCCGATGCTCGATCTTCACCTTTGTGAGGTCCTGGAAGTTCCGTTGTTGCTCGTAACATGATTGCATCGATTTTGATCTTGAAATTTTCGATATTAATTTCATCTGAATATTTTCCAACAACCTCTCCCTTTGGAAATTGATAGGTAAGTATCCTTGTTAAATATTTGTTACTTCGACGTTCTTCAAGAATAACATGGCATGAAGGGTCTGTATTAATTAATCTGAGCATATAAAAATCGCATAATTTTGCAAAAATATTATCTTCTCTTGGAATTCTACACTCTCCATGAAGGCAAAATTGGACCATAGTTCCGTTTAATTCTGGATTACATAATTTTTTCCGTATCCCCGTCGATATAGATCTTTCTTCTCCGATTAACAATATTGGTTGTGATTGTTCATTCTTTTGTTCCCATGATGCTTTCGTGCAATAATATTTATTATTATAAATTGAATGAATTTCGCCATGTTCATGCCCGAATAGTACGTCACCAAGTCCATGACCAAATAGACCCCTTACCGCAGCGCCTGTGGCTTGTCCACTAACATCGGCTCCACGAAAGCTTAATTTAGTTTTAATTATTTCATCATTCATACCTTCTGCATGATCAATAATTTGACATTCTCGTTTATCAAATCCTCCTTTAGCAACTGTTGCTATTCTTACCTGTATGGAAATTTCAGATGATTTATTTGCGTTTTTCATTATTTCTGCATGATCAAGCATATCTCCTGTATTAAGCTTTAATATTGCTTCTATTATTCCATTGTTCTTCGGAATTTTTAATTTAGCAATTCGTTTGTAACTATCATATGCATTTGTTATTGGCTCTGTAAGAGTTTTAGTGAGACTTTTTCGAACCGCAGACGCAAATGCCCTTTTCCAATCACGTCCTGATAAACTGATACTTACTTTTTCCATATTACCCTTTTTTCTTTTTCTCGTCTTTCAGATAGTTATCAAACATTCCTCGACACCAATTTAGAAATTCTACTATTTCAGTATCTGATAAATCTTTCGCTATAGTTTCTATCAATTTCATTGAACGTCGAAGTTCTTCTGGAGGTGTATGAGAATATGCATTTAACATGTCTAGGAAATCAAGTCCGCGCATTTCTTTTTTTTCACAATATTTTTTATAACATTCAGATTCTCTAATTTTTGTCAAATAAGATTTTTTATCCATGGATGCTTTCCCAACTTCTCGATTTTTATTTCTTTGCTCGTAACCATTTTGAGAAATATCCGAAATGTTTAACTGTAGTTTTATCTGTCGTACTATTTCTGCTCCTTTTGAATTTAATTGAAAACCTCGTTTTACTGATCCAGTGGCCCATCCTCTGTATTTTGGACGTAATTGTAACAATGCGCGGTTTGCCCTCGCCAAATCAGGAAATTGAGGATAATCGATCATATGAAACTTGTGCGGAAATAATCTAAAACAGGCAACAGAAATATTTTCTATTGTTGTCGGAATATTCATCTCTGCAAGTAAATCAATTACATATACGGTTAATCGATTTAAATCAAGAGAATCATATCTTTCGACAGGATAGGGTTGTAACTTTAATAAGGTATCTTGTGTTGTCATTTATATCTTCATCTTCTTAATACTTCAGTGACAATTTACGATTTACTTGAATAAACACGTTCTTCATTTTGATAATACTTTTTCAACATAAAAGATACTGTATTGTTATAATACTTGCCGGAATGTCTTTTGGTGCTATATATTTTGATATTGTATATCTTAAAGTTTAAAAGTTTTGTCCTTTCTTCCAAAAGTAAATCGAGCACGGGCCTCCTTCAATTCTTTTTCGATGGCCGAAAATATCTTATTGACCTCCTGCTCGCTGTAATCGTAGCTGCTTCGGTTGGAACAGTTGCCTAGGAGTGATATCTTTTTAATAATTTCATTAGTTCGCCGTGTTGCCAGCCGCCTGAAACGCTCCGATCTGCTTTCTTCTTTTTGTTTTTTTCTCATATATGTCTAATATATAAATAACATTATACATGTAACATAATTAATATATTACATATATTATGATTTTATATCAATTCTATTTTTTATTTATTTTAAAAATATTTTTATTTATTCCCCAATATTCTTTATGGATATATCTATATGATAATTAATAACTTATATTTCAACCTTCCCACTTACCCACTTACTTTCTTAATCCCTAATCCCTTTCCCTCCGACATTAATTATTCATTTTTCATTAATAACCCCTAACCCCCTTTTCTGTCCCGCCAGCCCTCGTATTCTCTTTCACCTGTTCGACTGCTTGCCTCGTCGAGGCTCTTGGCGAAGACGGGCCTGCCCTTCGAAGCCTTGGCGAACACGGACTCACCTGCTCTCCTTTTCTCCGCCGAAGGCGGCAGCGCACTTTTGATACTACCTCAGACATAAAATCGTAATTTTACAAATATTTTTATCTCCTTTAGCTCTGACGACTTACGCTCATCTCCCCTTTAAAAACCCCCTGAAATTTTAGCGCACTTTTGATCCACCGCCGTTAAGGATAGAGGGACATGTTATGTATGGTATGATTCTTCGCAGTATTTTTCTTAAAAGGGGAGTGTAAAAATTCTACTAGCCAAACATGCTGAACACAAGGCTTAGCGAAACATCCGAACTCGCTCTGCTGAGAGTGGTCCAGGCAATGCCTGGTCCCTGGACCCCTCTTTGACAAGTTAATATGAGTACCAGGCCGCCCGCACTTTCTTACTTTTTCTCAACTCTCTGTGGATAATAATCTCTTAGATCTCTGTGTCATATCTTGAATATGGAATTATTAATCCTGTTATCCTGTCTGCAATTCTTTATTTCTTATCTTTGCGTCTTCGCGGGAGAAATATGTTTTCATTACCCGTCGGGGCGGTTGTCGGTATCAGGTACAATCCCTCGTCCCGTTTTTACCTTCGTGGTGAAAAACATTCTTTCTTCTATATATAAAACCGATAATTTTCGCTAAGAACTCACTCAAAACCTGAAAACTTGAAAAACAGACTAAAATCTTCAAGAAAAATAGAAATTTACCCTCTAAAACCATCGTTTTGCGTCAAAATATCGCAGGAATTTGCCTTTTTTTGCCTTTGTTTGCTTTGTTTTGCGCAAAAAAAACCATTTTTTACCCTCTTTTTTCATCATTTCGGGAACTAAATTTCTCTACTGGTTCCGATAATTAATCTTGACCATAAGGGTGTTAAGTGTTAGCGTTTCCAAGAGTTGCCGTCAGAAATTTATGTTTGAAGTTCTTTACCCGAACCGTCCGATAATTATATGGTAAAGCTAAATTATTCCAGTTGGATTGCTCGATTTTTGGATAATTCAATGCCTCGCATTGCATTATTAATTATATTATTAACAATATGTTATGGTTGTGGCGGTCCCAAACCGCCGCCTTCCGTTCCAGCGCCTGTCACCCATAAAGAGGTGCTCGGTGAAACCATTGGCTCGGTCTGCGAGCTGATTGGCTATACCGGGGTGCACGTATCAGCTTATTCATTGGTATTTGGCCTGTCGGGAACTGGTTCCAGTGATTGCCCTTCTTTCCCTAAAGAGTATCTAATACAGTACTTACTAAAGGGCAGATACGGCCAATTGGGGCCGGAATATGCCAATATGACCGCGGAGGAAATCATCGATAGTGATACCACCGCGGCGGTTATGGTGGAAGGTTGGGTTAGTCCGGGAGTGCCCAAAAATATGCCTTTCGATGTAGATGTGAGCATCCCCTGGGGCAGCCAAACCACGTCGCTGCAGGGCGGCTGGCTGCTGCCGACGGAGCTACAGGTGGTAGTGCCCGGCCAATCGACCAGCCGGCCGGTCGCCGGCCGGCCAACCGCTATAGCAATGGGGCCGATTTTTATCAATCCTTTTTCACTTTCACCGGATAACACCAAGGTCGATCCCCGCCGAGGAGTGGTCCTGGGCGGCGGCAGAACCATGTATGACCGTCAACTGCATCTGGCCCTTTTGGTGCCGGACTCCGCTATGGCCCAGAGAATTCAAAGTCGAATCAATTCCCGGTTCAAAAAAGCCGGGGATAAAAATGTCGCGGTGGCGAGAAATCGCAGCGTGATTACCTTGACAATCCCTGATGAATATCGCGATCGCTACCAGCATTTTATAGCGTTGGTAATGTCGTTATATCTTCAGGACAGCGGCGCTTATCAGGAACTAAAACTCAAACAGCTTAATGAATTGGCGGAACAGCCAAACGCTGATTACGAGGCCATCGCCCTCGGCTGGGAAGGCATCGGCAGAAATAGTCTAAAGTATCTGGAGCCACTATATCGTGATATAAATGGCAAACTCAGCTTCTACGCGGCGCGAACAGCGATTAATCTGGGCGATATGGCGGCGATTGATGGCCTTATCGGGATAGCTATGGATGATAATCATCCCAGCCGATTGGCGGCGATAGAGGCTTTGCAAGATGTGGTATCAGACCTTAAGACTAAAGACGCCTTGATAAAATTATTGGATCACCCCAGTCTGCGGGTTCGCATTCTGGCTTATGAAGGACTGCGTAAAACCCAGGAAAGCAGGGTCGAAACTTATAAAATGTCCGCGGGGTTCAATCTGGAGATGGTCGAAACCACAGGAGAGAAATTTATCTGCGTCTGGGCTAATGAACAACCCCGAATTATCCTCTTCGGCAAGGATTTATCCTGCCGGCAAAACGTTTTCTACGAATCACCGGATAAATCAATCGTCATCAATGCCGGCGGCGATGATAAATATTTGACTATTTCCCATCGACTTCCCGGCCGAGACAACTATATATCCAATAAAAGCCCGCTTTCCGTTAAAGAACTGATAATAAACATGGCGGCGGGTGCGGCCAGCCCGAATCAGTCGGTAACAGTAAATAAAGAGCCGAATACGCCCGGTATGAGTGACAAAGGCGAGCCGACGGGGGCGGGATTATCCTTCTCCCAGATCGTGGGGATTCTGTATGAATTTTGTGAAGTTGATAATGTTATACCAGCCAAGTTCAAGATCTACCGGCTGACCGATGAACTGATCGATTAAAATATACATAAAATAAGAAAGTGAAAAAGTAAGAAGGTAGGAAAGTAAGAAAGTGGGAAAGTAAGAAGGCTGGGCCTGCGGGCCAGAAAAGTTTAGCAGTAGAGAGTTGAAAGTTGAAAGAGCAAGAAAGAAACATAATAGGCGAGATGCGATAATAAATCTGCGAAAGTTTGAATCAAGTTAAGGATGACTGATTTATGAAGCTAAAAAAAGTCTTTTTATGCGGATTCAAGAGTTTCGCCGACAAGACGGAATTTGAGTTCGGCGACGGCGTTACGGTGGTAGTGGGACCCAACGGCTGCGGCAAGAGCAATATCGTTGACGCGATAAAATGGGTGCTGGGCGAGCAGAGCGCCAAAAGTCTGCGTGGCGGACAAATGCTGGATGTTATCTTCAACGGCACCAACTCGCGGAAAAGCATGGGAATGGCGGAAGTGACCCTGATCTTCGAGAATACCCGCGGAATGATTAACAGCGATCTCAATGAAATATCGGTTACCCGCAAATTATATCGCAGCGGGGAGAGCGAATACCTGCTAAATAAGCAGAGCTGCCGGCTGAAGGATATTCGCGAGATGTTCATGGATACGGGTATTGGGGCGGACGCATACTCGATCATCGAGCAGGGAAAAGTGGAGGCGCTCCTGCAGTCGTCGAAGCAGGACCGCAGGGCGATATTCGAGGAAGCGGCAGGGGTGAGCAAATATAACGCCCGCAAGCGGGAGGCGTTGCGTAAACTGGAGCGTACGGAGCAGAACCTATTGCGGCTGGCGGATATTATCAGCGAGTTGGAAAAACGGCTGCGCTCCATCAAATACCAGGCGGGTAAGGCGCGGAATTACCAGGAATATATGGGCCGGCTGAGGGATCTGCGGTTAAATCAGTTTCTGGCGGAATACTATCAGCTTCAAGAAAATTCGGGCAGCCTGCAACAGCAGCTTAACCGGCGTGAAGATGAGCTAGCCGTGGTTATCGCGGCGGAGGAAAAGGCTCAGGCGCGGCTGAGCGTGCTGGAATACGATATCGATCAATTGATCAGCCAGATGCGCCAGACGGAAAACCAGATACTGCAATGCACCAGTCAAATAACCGCCCAGGAAGAACGCATTGAACTGGGCAACAACCGGAGCCGGGAATTACAGGAATTTTTTACTCGCAGCCGTAAGCAACTACAGGAGCAGCGTCAGCGGTGTCAGCAGCTAAAGAACGGCCTGGCGCTGGACCAAAAGGAAATCGAAGAGGCGCAAAATCTTCTCGGCGAACAGCAGAAGCAGTTAGGCCAATTGCAAAATTCCCGGCAGGAGCTGGCCTTGCGTCTGAATGATAACCGCGCCCAACTGGAGGACGAAAAGAGCGGTCTGCTGGATATAGTCCGCCGAACCGCGCAGTTGCACAATGAAATCAGCACGCTGGATTCCAAGCGAGAGGGGCTATCCGGCCAGAAGAACCGGCTAAACAATCGCTGGGGCCAAATCCATACGGAGATGGAAAACCTGCTTACCAATCGAGCGCGTCTGGAAGAAAAACTGCTAAAAATAAAGGACCTGCTAAATGACTGCCGGCAGCAGCTCGAAGACCAGCGGCAGCAGTTGGCTAAAGCCAATCAGGAGAAGCTCAGTTGCAGCGAGAACCTTTCAGCCGCCAAGGAATACCGCAGTGGTCTATTGTCCCGGCAGCAATTGCTGGCTGACCTGGAAGCAAAACTCGAGGGCGTAGATCAGGGAGTACGGCAGATACTGCAAGTGCGGCAAGAGGATACAACCCGATTTTATTATGTCAAGGGGATGGTGGCGGACCTGCTGCGGGCGGAGATAAAATACGCGGCGATAATTGACGCGGCCCTGGCTGACAAAGCCCAGCACCTGGTCGTTAGCAGCAGCGAAGCGATTTTGGAAGATCAGGAAAATCTGCAGGAACTGAAGGGCAGGGTCCAGATGATCTGTCTCGACCGGCTGCCGGCGTTTAAAGACGGATTCGATTTTACGGCCTATCCCGAAGTAAAGGGGAAATTAATTGATCTGGTTGATTTCGCCCCCGATTGCCAGCAGCTAGCCTGGCATTTACTGGGCAAGACCATATTGGTGGATAATATGGAAGCGGCGTTGCGGCTGGCCCGGCTGGCACCGGCAGGATATCGCTGGGTCAGTATGGCGGGCCAGGTGCTCGAGGCGGACGGGACTATCCACTGGGGACCCTCGACCGCACAGGCAGGGCTGGTCTCCCGCAAGAGCGAGCTGCGGCAACTGGAGCAGAGCATCGGCGAAACCAACGAGCGGATAGCGGAACTATCGGCGCAGGCCCAGCAATACACCCACCAAACGGAACACCTGGAAAAAAACCTGCAGGAGATGCGGACCGCCATCTACGAAAACAATACCGAAGAAATCGAGACCCGCAGTCAACAGGAACAGGTGGACCAGAATATCAGACGGCTCACCCAGGAACAGCCTTTAATAAGCTCGGAAATTGAGGCTCTGGAGGCGCAGATTCAGGAGGCAATGAACCTGCAAAATACCAGCCAGCAGAGCCTAAGCGACCTGCAATCCGTAAATCAGCAGCGTCAACGGCAGATCAACCAACTGGAGGATACCATCCATCAGTTGGAAGACGAGGAGGGCAGTCTCCAGGAGCAGATCACCAACTTGAAGGTATCACTCGGCCAGACGCAGCAGCGTCGGCTGGCCCTGGTCGAAAAAATTGCCAGTCAAAAATTACAGTTACAGCAGGATGAACATAGTGTAGCGGCCCTGCAGAGGGATTTGAACGAGGCCCAGGAAAATTATAATACTACGCAGCGTAATATCCTGGCAGCCGAATCAAAAATCGCGGAGCTTTTTCATGCCCGCCAGGAACACCAGGAGAGCAACAGCCATCTGGGCCGCCAAATGGAACAGATGCGGCAGGAAAAGGAACAGCTTGTCGAGTTTTCCCAGCAGAAGAATCAGGAGCGTCAGCAGTTGCAGCAGCAGTTGCATGAAGATCAAATGCAGTTAAACGAGAATCGGCTGCGCTGCGAGAACCTGGGAGAGCGGGCCCAAGAGGAGCTGGGTCTCAATCTGGGTGAAAAGTTTGAAAGTTATCAATATCAGCAGATTGACTGGCAGGCGGTATCAGACGAAATAAGCGAGCTGCGGCAAAAAATCGAGCGACTGGGCAATGTCAACCTTGACGCTATCGGCGAACTGCAGGAGCTGGAAGGCAGATTGCACCATCTGCTGGAGCAAACCGGGGATCTCAACGATTCCAAACGACAGCTCGAACAGTTGATCGACCGGATTAATAACGAGAGCAAAGAATTGTTCATGACGAATTTTGAGGCTATCCGTATTCATTTTTCCGAGCTGTTCCGCAAGCTGTTCGGCGGGGGCAAGGCGGATATCATTCTGGAAGAACCAGAAAATGTTCTCGAATGCGGTATCGAGATAATCGCCCGGCCGCCCGGCAAACAACTGCAAAGCATCTCACTGCTGAGCGGCGGAGAAAAAACTATGACGGCGGCGGCCCTGCTGCTGGCCATTTTCCGCAGTAAACCCAGCCCCTTCTGCCTGCTCGATGAGGTTGACGCCGCGTTGGATGAGGCTAATATCGAACGATTCATCTTGTTAGTGCAGGAGTTCCTTGCCGATTCGCAGTTTATTATTATCACCCATTCCCGCCGAACCATGTCCATCGCCGATACCATTTATGGTATTACGATGCAGGAGCAGGGTGTCAGCAAGAAAGTCTCGGTCCACTTCTCCGGTGAGGAAGCAACAACCGAGGTCGGCACCGCGGTAGCGTAAACAACTTTTAACGTTCAAAGTTTAAAGTTCAACGTTAAAACATAGATGGTGCGATATGTCGCACCCTATATATTTGAGTTATAATATTGCTGTGAACACCGAGCAGAAACTGGATATTTTGGCGGAATCGAGCCGATTCGACCTTTCGTGCGCCTGCAAATTTCCCGATGAGCCGGGCAGAATAAGAGGCAGCCAGGGTCGATGGATTTATCCAACGGCTATGCCGTCCGGTCGGAAGGTTTTTTTACTCAAAACCTTGCAGAGCAATGCCTGTGTGAATGACTGCTCTTACTGCCCTTTCAATAAGAATCGTGATTTGCCCCGCTGTCATCTCCAGTCGGAACAATTAGCCCGGATTTTCATGGAAATGGTTCAAGCTAATCTGGTTAGCGGTCTGTTTCTATCTTCCGGTGTGGTGGGTACACCAGACGAGACGATGGCCCAGATGCTGGAAACCGTGGAGACGCTGCGACGTCGCCATAAATTTCGAGGATATATCCATCTGAAAATCATCCCCGGCGCCAGTCAATCGGCTATAGAAAAGGCACTACAAACGGCAACGCGGGTGTCAGTTAATATCGAGGCTCCCAATGCGGAACGGCTGGGCCGGCTGGCAAGCAAGAAACGATTTCATCAGGATATTATCTCGGCAATGGATACAGTAAGGCGGTTGTGCCAGCAAAACCATATCCGCTGCAATCAGACGACCCAGTTTGTCGTGGGGGCGGCGGGGGAAACGGACCGGGAGATAGTTTTGGCGACCGACCGGCTGTACCAGAAATTCGATATGGCGAGGGTGTATTTTTCCGCTTACCAGAATTTCGATAACTGTGCTGAGGCATCGCCCAATATGCTGTTTCCTGATATCACCCAGGAATCAGAGGCTATGCAGGATACTTACGTCCGTGAACATCGGCTTTATCAGGTGGATTTCCTTTTCCGCAGGTACAAATTTTCCCGGGAAGACATATTTTTCGACGAAAAAGGCAATCTTCCACTGGGCAGCGATCCCAAGCTGGTCTGGGCACAATACCATCCGGAATTTTACCCCGTAAATGTAAATCGATCTGACCCCTGGCAGCTCCTGCGTGTGCCTGGTATAGGGCCAGTGGGGGCAAAAAGGATTCTATCCGCCCGCCGACAGATGCGGATAAATCGCTGGACAGATTTGAATCAACTGGGGATCCGATTAAAACAGGCTAAGTCATATCTGACGCTTTCCTAGTAAATGCACGTTATTCATTTTATTATTAATCATAACTGTTGATATAATAATATTTAATGACCATTTTGTTTTTTTCAGTAAACATTGATGTTGATTTTTTGCATCATTATGTCATCATCTACAGAAAATACTGTGATGGAGAACAAAACAGCCAGAATGTAATAACAATTTTATCCAGAACAGTTTGCATGGCTAATCGCAGGATTTAAATATTTTTTAATTTATTGGTATGTATATTGCTATAATTTTAATAGTAGAAAGGCCCGAACTATAGTCAATCAGAGCCATTTAAGCGGGAGATAAAGATAAACATTTAGCAATTAAATAAGATCAATGAAGGGTGGATTGAGATCTTTCAAAGGAGGGGAGTCTTATCCGCCCTTTCTTTTTTAGGCGGGGAGTCTTATTCGTCCATTCTTTTTGCCCAAGAAAGATGAGCTTGACTTGACCCAAGAAATCGTCGAATATAACGCTTTATGTGCAATCGGTTAAGCTGCGATATGGTTTGTAATTTGTAGGTAAAGGAAAGCTATGAAGGCAGAAGAAAGACATCGACTTAAAACGAATAGATTAGCAGAATTGCTCAGCGAGACACCAGAGTATCTGCGGAAATATATGACCCATATTATTACTGCGTTGGTAATATTAGCGGTGGCAGGGGTGGTGCTCAGTTGGTGGTGGTCGGCCCGTATTAAAGCCCGACAGGAGCGGGCGGGACAATTGCAGGAGCTGATCAATAAAGGTGAACTGATGCAATTATTGGCGGCATATAAAAACCGCATCGAGGCAGACTCATCAAATACCCAGGGAATGCCCAAAACCTATAATCCAGAGGCTATAGAAACAGGGTTGGGAACTATCGCGGAGGCATCGGCAGGCAGTTCGGTGGGAATGATGGCATTACTGCAAAAAGCCCAAACTATAAGGTCAATACTGCTTTTTTCTGATATGCCCATTTCGCAGCAGCAAAGGCAGTATATCTGCCAACAAGCACAGCAGTTTTATAAACGACTCTTACAGGAATATCCCCGAGATAAATCGGCAGTGGGCAATGCCCGACTGGGATTGGGATTAGTTGCGGAAGAAGAAGGTGATTGGGGCAAGGCAAAGCAGATATACCAGGAGATGGCGGCTGATAACGAATTGGCGGGCACGATATTCCCCATGGAAGCCCAAAGGCGGCTGGAACTTATGAGTAACATAGAAAAGCCCATCCAATTTGCATCAGCACCGGCAATAACACCCGCTCAGCCTGCGGCAGGCCCAGAACAATCCGCCCCTGGGCCGGCGCCGGAATCAGGGGAAAAATCGGCACAAAAATCCAGTGAGCCGGCTACCAAAGATGCTAACAGCCAGGGTGGTTTTTAAAAGGCATTTTATAACCTTTTAACACCGGGTTTAACATGCTGGAAACGCACTTGTCGGGGGTTAGGGAATAGTTGCTAGTCGGAAAATTTTTCGGACGTGTATAGATAGTTGACAAACGAGGTTACGGACAGGCAATTTAACGAGGAAAATGGCTATCCGGAAGAGGATGGCGGCCAGCATGTAAGCCTATTAATAAGGCATCTGCTGGCGGATCGCCGCATCGATAAATACCTCAAACATCGATTCCCGGACTTTTCCCGCACCTTAATTCAGCATTTGATCCGCGAGCAGGCGGTCAAAGTAAACGATAAACCCGTCAAGTGCAGTTATCGGCTTGATCCCGGTGACCGGGTTGATGTATTGTTGCCGCCGGCACCCACTAACGAGATTAAACCGGAAAATATCCCTTTGGATGTGATTTATGAAGACGATTATATGCTGGCGATTAACAAGCAGGCGAATTTGATTATTCATCCGGCACGGGGCAATAAAGGGGGAACCCTGGTAAACGGGCTGGTTTATTACAGTAACAGCCTTTCGACGGTAAACGGCCAGTTTCGCCCCGGCATTGTCCATCGGCTGGATCGCAATACTACCGGGGTGCTGGTGATAGCCAAAACCGATACCGCCCACTGGCGGCTGGCACATCAATTCGAATACCGCCAGACACGCAAAGAATATCTGGCAATTGTCCACGGGACGATGGAACTGGACGCGGATGTCGTGGACATGCCCCTGGGCCGACATCCCATGGCGCGGGAGAAGTACGCTATTCGCCCGGAATCCGGCAAATCCGCGGTGACCACTTATCAAGTGATAAAACAATATCGCGGTTATGCCCTGGTTCTGCTGCAACCCAAGACCGGCAGAACCCATCAACTGCGGGTACATATGAGTTATATTAAACATCCGATAGTCGGTGATATTATGTATGGCGGCAAAACCATGACCCTCAGACAGCTTGCTAATTTAAAGCCATTGGATGAGACGCTACCAGTAGATAAACAAACAGGCGATCCGGGCTGGGATGACGAGGTTGTTATGCGACCTATGCTCCACGCCCACCGGCTGCATATTCGCCATCCTGTAAGCGGAGCGGAAATGACGTTCGAGGCCCCCCTGCCGAAAGATTTTCAGCAGCTAATCGCCCTGCTGGATCACTATAGAAAACTTGGGAGTTAATGGTTTTATCTAACGAGAACGCGCCCGACAGGACTCGAACCTGTAACCTTCGGTTCCGTAGTCCGATGCCCGAATTTCATAAAGACTTGTCAAAACAAGAGCTTACAGAAAATGGCGAAAATGACTTTGCCAGAAACTTTGCCATATTACAGCAGCACCCAGAGCTAAAAAGCCTGATCGAGCGGTGGGAGAAAATACCGGAAACCACAAGGGGCTTGATTATGGCGGCTATCAAGGGAATTGATTAAAAAAAAGCCTAGAGTATATTTGCAGATATGGATTAAAATGTTAATGTTGGAGATCGTAAACATCAAAACTTAATAGGGCAAACAATCGGGACGGCGGGCAGTACACCCGTCAAGCGACCCCGGCAGCAACAACGCAGATGTTCACCTGCCCGTTGTGTTGCCGGGTTCGGCCCGGTTCGGCAGGTGAAAAAATGGACCCACAAGTTTTATTTCTTTTAAAAGAGCTTAGCAAAACTATCCACGAGGCCAGAACTTTTATTTTAGCGAAAATGGAAGAGGCAAAATATCATAGATTTAGCGACGGTAAAATTATATTTCACCAAGAAGAGGTCCGAAAGTGGAATGTTCGCCCGTGCAGGAAAAATAATGCACCTCAAAGCTTCGATGTACACATAGGCGAATTCTGCTGTCGCGTGGATGACCGGATAGCCCCCCTAGTAACCAGACTTGTGAGGCTGGGATACCCAATTCCTGAAAGTTGGTATCCGATTAAAATGGCGGACTTTTTACCAAGTTATGGCGATAACGAGGTTACGGAGGAAAACTCTACTAAGCACCTACGCGAATTAGATTTATGTGTTCAAGCGGCAGAAGCTGCACAATTATCGGTTAAAGAAAAGGGCTTAGAACAGCAAAGCAAGGGGGAATGTAAAGTAAAAGAACCCCCAAAAATAGCAATGCAGGCTTTTCGATTATATTATCTAAAAGGGGAAAAACAGGAAGATATTGCCAAAGAGATGTCAAGGCAATATGGAAAATCTATAAACCAGGGGCAAGTTTCCCGATGGATTAACGAAACAAAAATTTATGTAGATGCGGGCAATATACTGCCTGAACTTCCCAAACTTCCTAAGCCTGTTACTGTTGACCCGGATATTCTCGAAATGGGGGAACGCCAGGACAGATTAACTAAAAGGCAGCGCCAGCAAATAAGCGACGATTAATAAAATCCTATAATTTTCATATCTTTTAACGCGTATATTTTATTTTTTATGCGCCGATAAACCCTTGTTTTTACTAAATATGTGTCATTATGCGCGCCTATTTTTGAATATGCGCCAGGATGAAGGGGAAGGGTAAAGATATGGATGAAAAAAATTTATTGACGACGGTTGAGCTGGCGAGGGTATTAAAATTGCGGCCCGAAACGATTCGTAAGTTGGCCCGCGAGGGGAAAATCCCGTCGATTCGTTTATCCCCCAAAATAGTAAGGTACGACCCCCAGGCGGTAATTGCATCATTTCACAAGTTAAGCATAAAGGATCAATATGCCTGAAACAGAAAAACTTTTGATCTCGGCCCGCGACGCGGCGGCCATGCTGGGCATAAGCCGCGCGTTTTTTTACGGGATGATCGCGACCGGGCGGCTGGGACCGGCCCCGGTGAAGCTGGGGCGGCGGCGGTTATATAAAATTGATGAATTAAGGGACTGGTGTCGGGCTGGTTGCCCGGCACGCGATAAATGGTTATTAGTTGGACATGATATGTCCGGAAAGTGAGAAATTTTTATGAGTTATGATAAAAGACTAATTGACCCCACATTTTCGCACCTAGATAAAAAACTGATTCAGTCAGTACCAAAGGTCAGGGACGACGCGGAAATGGTAGCGGCGGGAGAGATGATCCGGCAGTTGGAGGCACAATCAAAAGAGGTACAAAAACAAATAGACGATTTTTATGTGAGGCCGGGCGAGCCGGCGGGCAAAAAAACTGACATTCACGAATCAGCCCAGCGACTACTTGATGGGGGCGACATCGAGACGTTATCGACCTTTACACCGTCCGAGGAACGCGAAAAGCTTCACCACAAAAAACAGATTTTAACGGCGGCACTCGAACAAAAAAGAAACGAGCTGCGGGCAATCGAGGTGAAGGCTGCGAACCGCGTAGTGGAACAGATTACACCCGAAGCTAAGAAAATTGCCGGTGCGGTGATTAAAGCTTTCGAGAAGGTAAAGGAGACATTAGAAATCCAGTACGAATTCTATTCTCTGTTGTCAACCTGCGGCGTTCGACCACGATTGAGGCCCCCACACTGGGACCGGTGGCCATTTGAAGATGTTGTCTTTTTTGGAACTGCACAAACGCCGAACATCAATTATTACTTGGAAAACAAAAAGACTTTTTGGGAATTATGATAATTTTGGAGTTTATTAATCTATTAATATGAAAGGACAATATTATGTTTAAAAGCACAGGCGAAGCTGTTGATTCACTTCTTGGCTACGTAAAATTCAAAACAGATTATTTTGAAATACTTGATCGCAATATCCGAAAGGAACTTGCGTCAAGAACCTTTTCAACGCAAGAGCGACGCAAATTCGAGAACGAGCTGCGCTTTATTAAATTGGATCGACTTCAGCTCGCCCAGGGATTGAGGAGCAGCACACTGCTGGAATACGCGGGCTTGCGGGGCAAAAGCCAACACCAGGCAGCGGCCATTAAAAAACCAACGCGGGAACGCCGGATCGAGCGGGAAACTTATGGGCCGCAGCCCACGGAATACCGAACTGGACCAGGCGGGGCCGGGTTAATTTATGGCTGGGCGATTGTTTATGATTCATTATCAGAAGATTTAGGGGGCTTTGTTGAAAAAATCGAATTCGGCGCACTCACAGACGCGCTGAAAACGAGCGATATTCGATGTTTATTTAACCACAATGCAGACTTGGTTTTAGGCAGGGCAAAAAGTAAAACTTTGAAATTGCTCGACATGGCGGCTGGGCTTTATTTTGAATGTCAGATAAACAATGATGATTTTAGCAGGTCGATCCGCGATAAGATTAGGCGGGGCGATATATCTGGATGTTCATTCTCTTTTATTGTGGGCAGGGACGAATGGTTTTTGCGACCTGGCGAAACAGACCTGCGGGTTATCAAAACCATAAAAGAGATTATGGATATAGGACCGGTAACTTTCCCGGCATATTTGGAAACTTCGGTTTTCGGAAAATCGGACAGGGCAAGTTTCTTTTTCAATGAAAAAGCCGTAAACGCGAGACGCGAGCAAGAGCTTGCTGCCCTGGAGCAAAGGCTGGGAATAAAAAAGCCGGGCAAGGCGCGGTAAGTAGTTTTCCTTTGGTGCCTGGGGCGGTGCTTGGCCCACCCCAATCGGTCGATGCCGTCCCAGGTGAATTTTAAGGAACCCTTTTGGCGGGCGGCCAGGGATGGCTGGGGTGCCGTAAAGTGAAGGCCCTTCCTTGCGGCGCCTATTTTTAAAGCATTTACCTATATGATCGAGAACATTTTAAGTAAGCTTGCACAAGTCAAACAGACCGGCCCGCAGAAGTGGCAGGCAATTTGCCCAGGACATAACGACCAAAAACCCAGCCTGTCTATCACCCAGGAACCCGGCGGCAAGATATTGCTATATTGTTTTGGTGAATGTGGCAACGATATAAAGCGGATACTTAAACCTGTCGGATTAACTGCGGCTGATCTGTTTCCTGAGAATGAACTTAGAAAATCTATCTGTGAAAAAGTAACAGATACCCCCACCCGCAAAGTTGAACGGGGCGGCAAGCAACGCCAGGCGAAAAAAGAATATCCCACCGTTGACGATATTGCCCAAGCGATCAGCCAGCAGGTTAAAGGGACTTTTGCCGGCAGGTGGACTTATCACCACGCCGGCGGGCAAGAGGCATTTTATATTTTGCGTTTTGATGATCCCCAGGGCGGCAAGACCTTCAGGCCCGTGTATCACAACGGGGCGGGATTTATACAAGGCGATCCACCAGGCAAATTACCGCTATATGGTTTACCTTCATTAGACGGGGCGGGGCGGGTTTACCTGGTGGAAGGCGAGAAGTGCTGCGAGGCGGGCAGGTCGATAGGCTTGATGACCACCACCAGCGCCCACGGCAGCCAGGCGGCAAGCAAGAGCGACTGGGGGCCTTTAGCGGGCCGGGAAGTGATTACACTACCCGACAATGACCCGGCGGGGCAGCTATACGCCCAGGCAGCGGCCCGGATACTGTTAAGCCTGACCCCACCGGCAGCGGTAAAGATCGCGAACCTGCCGGGACTGGCAGATGGGCAGGATATTTATGATTTTATCGAGGGCCGGGACGCGGTGGAGCCGGAAACCCTGCGGGAAACTATCGAGGAGCTGGCGGATAAGGCGGCGTTTATCAGTGAACCACCCGGCGGGCAGGAGCTGGCGGCGGCGTTTAATCTGACCGACGCGGGCAATGGCGAACGGTTTGCCCGGCAGCACGGGGATAAGCTGCGGTTTTGCGTTAACTGGGGAAAATGGCTGGTGTACGACGGGAGCCGATGGGACAAGGAACGCGGCGCGACCGAGGCCCGGCGGCTGGCGGTTATCACGGCCCGGACGATCCGAGACGAAGCGGATCAGTTTGATAACTTGCCGGACAAAAAAAGGATTTTCGATTTTGCCCTAAAGAGTGAGAGCCGCGGCGGGCTGGATAATATGCTGAACGAGGCTCGATTTTGCAAACCCTTGACGGCATACCCGCGTGAGTTTGACAGCGACCCCATGGCGCTGAATGTATTGAACGGGACGATAGACCTGCGAACCGGCGAACTTAGACCCCACCGGCCCGGCGATATGATAACCAAACTATGCCCAGTGCGATATGACCCGGCGGCAGAGCTGCAACTTTGGGATGAATTTATTACCCACGCGACCGAAGGCGATAAAGAGCTTTTGATTTTCCTGCAAACAGCGGCGGGCTATTCCCTGACCGGCGACACCGGCGAGGAAAAGCTTTTTTTCGTCCACGGCCCTAAACAGGCGGGCAAGTCAACTTTCCTGGAAGCTTTAAAAGGTGTACTGGGCGATTATGCTATCACCGCCGATTTTGACACCTTTATGCAGCGGCACGGCGGCGGGATAAGAAACGATATTGCCCGGCTGGAGAGCGCCCGGCTGGTATCGTCTATCGAAATGGAGAAGGGCAAAAAAATGGCAGAGGGGCTGGTTAAGATGCTGACCGGCGGGGATACCGTGGCGGCCCGTTATCTGTATCAGGAATCTTTTGAGTTTAAACCACAATTCAAGTTATGGCTGGCGGCTAACGACGCCCCGCGGGTAAGGGATGATGACCAGGCTATGTGGCGGCGGATTTTGCGGATACCCTTCGAGGCGGTTATCCCACCGGAAAAGCGCGACCCAAAGGTTAAAAAGACCCTGACCACCCAAAGCCGGGCCAAGGCGGCTATTTTGGCCTGGGCCGTGCGTGGTTGCCTAGTGTGGCAAAATAACGGGTTAATCGTACCTGACTGCGTACAGATCGCCACTAACACCTACAGAGAAGATATGGACCCTTTGAGAGACTTTTTCCGGGACTGCTGCGATTTTCACGAACAGGCGATTGTACCAGTAAGCGAACTGCGGAAAAGATACGATTTTTGGGCCAGCGATAACGGCATAAAGTACACTATCGGGCCGCGGGAATTCAACGACCGGGTAAGGGATAAGGGCGGCGAAATTGAAACAAAATGGTTTTACGGAAAAACGCAAAGGTGCTGGCGTGGTATCGGATTGCAGAGCGTAGAAAATGAATAAACCTAACGAAAAGAAAGCAGGACTAATAAGAAACCGTTAGGTTTTTGACCTACAGAACTATTTATTATGAATAGAGTTATGGAAAATGAGCGAAAAACCTAACGGAACCTAACGGGTATTTTGTAAACTTCCCCTAGAAAAACGCTCGCGCGAGAAGTTATAAAAATGCCGTTAGGTCCGTTAGGAAACGTTAGGTTTTACCTATTTTAACACCATGAAAGGGACCGAAGATGACTACGAAAACTATATCAAATTGCCAAATATCACCGGGGCCGTGGTATGCAAAAGAGGCAAGGTTTTTAAGGAAAACCGCAGAGATATTAGAAGGGCCGGAGCCGGACTGGTTGAAGGCGGAAAAGGCACAATGGCGGATCGCGGACATATTGAAAGTTATCAACTACCATTGCCGGAGAGACAACGAAAGGCTGATCCGGCGATGGCTGGGCTTTTGACGGCCAGGGGGTATTTAAGACCTGGAGCCTGAAATCTTATTGACCGTACCGCCTGCTTTTTCGCGTTTTACTTACTTATTTGTGTCCAGAAACGAGGTTTTGACCATGAAAACACAGGAAAAACTATCATTATCACCGAAAAAATTGAGCAAGACAATGCGGGATTGGTGGGATCAGGTGAATGAAAATTTTGTCTTAGAACCCCACCACTTGCACCTGCTGAAACTGGCTTGCCAGGCTTATGACCGGAGCCAGCAGGCAAAAATTATTCTTGATAAAGAAGGTCTAAGCTACCTGGACAAGTATAAATGTCCCCACCCGCGACCAGAAGTATCTATCGAAAAGAACGCCCGGCTGGATTTTGCCCGGCTGGTTAAGCAGTTGAATCTTGACTTAGAGGAACCGAACCCACCGGGACGACCGGCGGGCTATTCACCTTCACAGAACAGGAGACAATGACAATGGCAAAAATAAGAAAACGAATCGGCAAAGGTCCGGGGGATTATACCAGCGCCCATATTCACCAGCTACGTTGTGGACATGACTTTTTTGCCAACATCGGCGACCCAGCCTTTGGGGATGATATGGCGGCTATGCGCGAGTCTTGGCCCGTCTTACGGGAAGCGGTCCTGGAAGAACACCGGCGGCGGCATGGACTTTTTACAAGGCCCTGGGGCTGGTGGGAGTTTGAAGCACCGGAGCCGCAGCGGTTATTAAGGCAAGAAGAAGATGTCAAAACAAGAGAATGGATTTTGCTACACGAAGGCCCGGACAGCCCGAAGTTGAAAAACATATCGAAGGTTGATATTTACGAAACGGAACGCAACTATTTAATCAGGCTGGGCTTGTTGACCGAAGCGGAGCGGGCGGAGCTGGGCAAGCAGGAAAGCTGAGGGCTAAAATGGTGCTAAATTACCTAAACTGCCAAAAAAAGATTATCACATTCAACCAGGACAAACGAACACCAGGCGGCAAGGGCAATATCACCCCGGAAAATAATTAAAATAAAAAGGCTTGCAAGTGGCAGGCTTTAGGGTTATATTATTATCATTGTGAATTCGATCAGTTTAAAATGTAGCAATCCCAAAATAACCGCCCGCAGTCAGTTTCTAGCCTTAAACTGGTTGGATTCACAAGCTGATTGTGGGCGGCTTTGTTTTTGGAGCAAGCTATGGAAAACACCACTAAAGACCCCCTAGGCGCCGAGCCTTTATGGACTGTTCAGGATTTGGCGACCTATACCAAAAAATCTGTTGAGAGTATCTATAAATTGTGCCAGAGCAATGCCATTCCATATTATCGTTTTGGTGGCGCTATCCGGTTTATACCGAAAGAAATCCTGACATACCTTAAATCCAGAAAAAATGAGAGTAGGACAAGATATGGCACATAACCCGCTTGAAATCTCTAAACAGGCCCACCATGGCCCTGTTTTTGCCATAGAATCAAAAAAGAAAAGGCAGGTGAAATATGAGACTATACAAGATAACTTATAAAGACAAAAACGGGCAAGTAAAGACGGCGGCCCGATGGTATCTTGACTTTGCCGACCACCAGGGCAGGCGGCGGCGGTTGCCGGGCTTTGCCAACGAGCAGGCAACTAAGGACCTGGGCAAGATGATCGAGCGGCTGGTTAATGCGAACCTGCCGGGCCAGAGCCTTGATAAAGACCTGATAGAATGGATGGAAAATATCCCCAAAAGCCTGCGGCAACGGCTGGTGAAGATGGGCCTGCTATCCCGCGAGCGGGCGGCGGGTGGAAAAACACTGGCGGCCCACCTGGAAGATTTTAGAACTTCGTTAGTTGCTAAGGGCAATACCCTAAAACGTGTTGACGAAGTTATCCAGAAAATCGAGCGTGTTTTTAGCGATTGTCAATTTACTTTTTACACTGACATATCGGCGAACCGGATAATTAAAACCCTAGATGGATTACAGGATACGCGGTCAAAATACAAGGAAAAATGGGTCAAGCTGTCAAACCAGACGTTTAATCATTATTTAAAGGCGATCAAACAGTTTTCCCGGTGGATGGTACAGGACCGCCGGGTTATAGAATCACCATTAGAACACCTGAAACCGAAAAACACCCGGACCGACCGGCGGCATGATAGGCGGGCATTAGAGCCGGAAGAAGTTAGATGGTTATTAGAGACGACCCGGACCGAACCCCGGCGTTTTGGCATGGATGGACCGGAGCGGGCTATGCTTTACCGACTGGCGGCTGAAAGCGGGCTGCGGGCTAATGAACTTCGCAGCCTAAAGGTATCAAGTTTTGACCTGGACAGTTGCATGGTTAGCGTTTTGGCAGCCTACAGCAAGCACAGGCGGGATGATACCCTTACTTTGAAGCAAGAGACTACCCAGGAGCTTAAAGCCTATTTTAGCGGCAAATTACCCAGCGCCAGGGCGTTCAATATGCCAGAGAAAACCGCTAAGATGCTGCGGGCGGACCTTGCTGCGGCAAGAAAAGGCTGGATAGAACAGGCGGGGCAAGATGATAAGTTAAAGCAGGAACGCCAGAAATCCTCTTTTTTGGCTTACGTCGATGATGCCGGGCGATATGCCGATTTTCACAGTATCCGGCACACCTGCGGCAGCCTATTGGCGGCGGCAGGGGTAAATCCGAAGGTTGCCCAGGAAATTATGAGACATTCAGACATTAACTTGACCATGAGTAGATATAGCCATGTTTACCGGGGGCAGGTATCCCAGGCGGTAGAAAATTTACCTGATTTTTCCCGGCCCAGCCTTGAACGTCAAAAGGCGGCAGCCACGGGGACCGATGATATTGTTAATTGTGGACAAGATGATTCCAAAAACTATGCCAGAAACTTTGCCAAATCGACTGGAAAAACTGCGAATTCTATGGACAACAATGGACTTTCGGACAGTAAAAACCCTGAAATACAAAATGCGTCAAAACAGGCCCTAGAGGGCCAAAAACCGCAATTATCGACACCTATAGGGGGTAACATAAACAACGCGCCCGACAGGACTCGAACCTGTAACCTTCGGTTCCGTAGACCGATGCTCTATCCAATTGGGCCACGGGCGCAGTATTGCCGGACCAACCTAAAAACATGGTCCCAGCGGATAGAAATAATTTACACCGTTAGAGTATCCCTTGCAAGTAGATAAATGGGTATGATATCGGTTTTTTGGGACTGCCCTTGAAAAGGAGCGTCAATTCGTTTATTCTCCATAAGTTCAGGAAATCATAGATCGGAGGATAAGTACAAAATGGCAAAACGCAGTATCAATGTTCTGGATAAAATCGAGACTAGCGCCCGCTATGTTCATCAATCGATCCAGAATCGCCGCAAGCCCCAGATGAAGATACCCATACGGAGCCTATCGAATGTGTTTTATAACCAGAAAAGCGGCTGTTTTGAATTAAAGAGCAACTGTAAAGAACGCAAATTGACCGTCAATACCGTAAAGACTTTCGCCCAAACCCTGAAAATGATGGCCTTGAGCAAGGAACTGATCGCGGGCGACGATATAGCCACCAAAAGAGAGGCTTATTATATCAGCAAGAACTGGGCTGATGCCGCCTTTAAAGAGCAACCGGAGTCCGATGCGGTCATGGAAGACCTGGAAGCTATGTTTGGGGCTATCCGGGAACAACTGCGGTTTGTCCCGGAAGAAAAAGGCGGGGAGGTGGCGGGCAGGCTTATCGTGGTAGATCGCGACAGTAAAGGCAAGAAACTGGAAATCGATTGTACCAGGTTCGGTTCCGGCTCGTATTCTATACCCATCGACATGGAACACCTGCAATTCCGCAGCAAAGCTAAGATGGTTTTAGCCATCGAGACTGCGGGTATGTTTCAAAGGCTGCTTAAATATGGGTATTGGGACGAGATAAACTGCATTTTGGTAAGCATGGGCGGGGTGCCGACGCGGGCCTGCCGACGTTTTATCCGGCGGCTAAGCGACGATTTGAAGGCCCCGGTCTATGCCTTCGTCGATGGCGACCCCTATGGTTATTTCAATATTTATCGTACCCTAAAGGTCGGATCGGGCAATGCCGCCCATCTAAATGAGTATTTCTGTGTTCCTCAGGCACGATTTTTGGGGGTAACACCCCAGGATATCAAAGATTATAAATTACCCACCCATCCCTTGAAAGAAGTCGATATCAAAAGGGCAAAAGATGCCCTTAAAAATGATCCTTTTGTTAAACATTACAAACCCTGGCAGAACGCTATTAACCAGATGCTCAGCGCCGGGGTCCGCGTAGAGCAGCAGGCGTTTGCCAAATATGGGTTGGATTTCGTTGTCAAACACTACCTGCCGGATAAATTAAAGAACGTAAAGAGCTTTTTGCCATAGAATCCAAAAAAATGGTTGGGTAAAGTGAAAAATATGGTTGTATAATCCTAATTGCTTTGTTAGATTATAGTTACGTCAAGTGCGACCATAAATATTCAATTTGGGTAAATATTATAAGGTCTTTATATTGGCAAAAGAAACAGACAAATTGTTACTTAATACCGATTCACCTGATCTTATAGATAAATCCATCGAAAAACCGCATCTTATTAAAATTATGATTGCCGGGTGTATATTGCTGGTGATATTAGCCAGTATGCACGCCGCTGACCGGCCCATAGGGGCGGGCGATACCTGGGTGGCCATGGCCTGCGGCCGATACAGCCTGGGGCCCTGGGCGGCGAAACAGCCGGACCGTACCTGGCAAATGAAATTGTTGGATATATTCGGCGTTCATATTACCAAGCAGGACCCTTTGAGCGCTAAATCTCGCCCTTATAATCCGAATAATCCGAAAGAATTCGGCTGGGTTAATCAGAATTGGCTAACCCATGTATTGTTTTACAAGATGTATAACGGCTGGGGGGAAAATTCCATCGTAGTTTATAAATTCATTCAAGCGATTCTCACGGGACTGTTAGCCTACTGGGCAGCCCGCGTGATGGGAGCTCATGCGATATTTGCGGCAGCGGCGGCAGCTTTTGGGATGCTCCTGAGCCGGTCTTTTATAGATTTAAGACCCAACGTCAGCTCGATTTTCTTTGCTTCAATTATGATTATGCTGCTGGGCTACTGGAAAAAGGACCGATTCTGGGCCTTGGCCTGGATGATACCAGTTATGCTGGTCTGGTCGAATGTGCACGGCGGGTTTATCTACGCGATACTCATCTTTGTCATTATGATCGGGGGACACCTGGCAATGATGCTTTTAAACGTAATCCGGCCGGATACTTTTGCCGCTATCAACAAGCGGGGCTTTTCTATTTTGCTGCTGATGGGGGCAGTGGTTACCGCTATTCCCGCCGTTTTCAGTCCGTTTGGCTTCGAAAATCTTACCCATCCGCTAATAGTTGCCACCGGCGCTGAAGGTAAGGTCTGGCGTGATGTTATCGAATGGAAACCGATATGGGACGAGATGGGATTTGGCAATGCCGGTCCATACATTTATTTCCTTTGGATTTTTGTTGCAGTTTTTTTGGCATGGTGGGTTTTATATTTTTGTAAACCCAGGTTTCCTCAGCCGCGAGGCAGGCGCCAGCGAAGGGAGACTACCACATTCGCCTGGCCCAGGATCGATTTGGCCCAGTTGGGTGTGATGGCAGTTACCGTGTTCATGTCGGTAAAATCGCGCCGATTTGTGTTTCTGGGCGGGGTGATGTTGGCACCATTTTTAGCACAAATGGCCCAGGAAATAGTGAATATGGGTCGTCTTCTATACGATTATAAAAAAGATCATACATTGCCGAAAGAATTGCTACCCATGCCAAAGCGGCTGACCCAGATTGCCAGTATATCCGTTATCACCGCGGCATTGGTTATGGGGGTGATTTTTTCCGCCTGCATGTGGGATTTGTATTATGCCCCGCCTTACGATGGGCAAAATCTAAACGTATTTGAGCGAATGTCACAAATAACGGCACAACCAGTTAGAGCGATTAAATTTTTCGACGCCAATGACATCCAAGGAATTGTTTTTAATGAATGGACTCAGGGAGGATTCGTGGCATTCGGTCAAAAGAAGCTTGATCCGGAAACCGGCGAACCCGCCTGCAAGCTCTATATAGACGGAAGAGCTCAGGCGGCCTATACCGTCGATCATTTTACCCATCGCGGTCAAATGATGGAGGTTGTTCCACAAACCAATGCTCAATACCGGGCGCGATTGCAGCAACTAGCCCAATCCCTGGATATTTCCACCAATGACAGCTATTTCTACGACAAGCTTTTCCAGCGGGCTGATAATGATCGTGAATTGATGCAGAAATTGTACGCTTTGGCTGCTGGTGAGGCGAATTTATACATTACTCTCAGACATTATGAACTGGACAAAATCATCTCCCGGTTAGGGCTGGATAAAAACGATCCGCAAATATATGACAAACTAATTCAAGTGGGCATAAAAGAGCCTGATTTTTACGACAAGTTAACCAAGCTTTCTGTAGGCAGCGCCCAGTTGTATGATAAGTTATTGAAACATGAAGGAGTTAACGTAGCGCTCGTTTCTTTGGCAACGCAAAATAAATACTACATAGACAAACTTCTGGAGGAGTCAGAAAACTGGCAAAGGTTTTATATCGACGAGCGAGATACCATTTATATCCGTAAGGATGATCCAGCCAACCAAAGGCTTTTCCAGGTACCTATTTCCGAGCTAAATTATCCTGATGAATTATCCCGCAAATTTTCCCTGGGATACAATTACTGCCAAAGTGATGATCCCAATACCCTGGTAGAGGGTATGCAAATGCTGATGTCCATCCAGACGGATATTTACCTGCCTCTGGTTTACAATACGATTTTTAAAACAGGGTTAAAGCTTAAAAAATATTCGGATCTATTTAACTATTTCTCCCGGGAGCGTAAAATTAATTTAACCAGACTGGAAGCAAATAATCGTTTTGGCCGCCTGGAAGACTATAGAGAGCTGGTTTACCTTTGCAACATATTGAGCAGATTTTCCATCGCCACTCAAGATGGCAGCCAGAAAAACATGTTTCTCGAAGAAAAAGACAAATATACCCAGTTGGCCACGGAGCTGGCAGAACATATAAAAGAAGGATGGTTATGGTGAGTACTATCGTACTTATTTCTGGCGCAGCATTAGCCTTGATGTGGTGAGAAGGTGAGAAAGTGAGAAGGTGAGAAGGAATCATAATGGGGGAGATTCGATAAAAAATCGGCGAAGGTTAACATGGTGAGCAACGACAAAATAAGTATATCAGTTTTTTTCCCCTGTCACAATGAACAAGACAACGTGGAATCAATGACCCATCGCACTCTGGAAGTACTCACTAAAATCAGCGATGACTACGAAGTTATAATAGTTAACGACGGCAGCAAAGACGATACGGGGAAAATTGCCGACCAAATGGCCCGCCAAAACCATCACATCAAAGTAATCCATCACCCCGTCAATCGCGGCTACGGAGGAGCTTTGCAAAGCGGCTTTCGCGCCGCCGGTAAGGAATGGGTTTTTTACACCGATGGTGATTGCCAGTTCGATATAGCTGAACTACCGTCAATTCTGGACTTGACAGATAAATACGATATTGTAAGTTGCTATCGGGTGAACCGTCAGGATAATCTAATCCGACGATTAAATGCCTGGGCCTGGGGATTGCTGGTGAGGTCCTTATTCAAGCTAAAAGTCAAGGATATCGATTGTGCCTTTAAACTCTATCGGCGGGAAATATTCGACCATATTGAGATGCACAGTGAAGGTGCGTTAATTGACACCGAAATCCTGGCTCGGGCCCAGCGGGCGGGGTATAGCATTACCCAGCGGGGCGTCCATCACTATCCCCGAACCGCCGGCAAACAAAGCGGGGCGAATATCAAGGTTGTCTTGCGGGCTTTTAAAGAATTATTCAAGCTGAGACGTCAAATCTTAAACAGCTAAATCATAACGTGCTGCAGGAATAACCGTTATGCACGACACACCAATAAATCGGCCTATTCCCTGTGGGAGATCCAGATAAAAGTCAAACCGCCGCGTGTTTTAAATCATAACCACCTATTTTAAAAGTAAGTTATGGCAGATTCATCTTCGATATTTTTCTTGACATAACCGCATTTATCCAATATAGTTAAGTTAAGAAAGGTGGGTTTTGGGATATTTATATCAACCGTATCAGGGAATAGTTTTCATACTATAAATAATATTAACTAAATAGAGTTGGTCATAGTATCTAGATTAATTGTTTTTTACTATTTTTATCGGGTATGTTTAACATGCGTAAAAAGTGGGTATTTTTTTCCGTTGTTTTATGGACATGTCTTTTTTCCTCCAACTTTACCCAGGCAAAACTTGTCGCCTATTATCCTTTTGACGGCGATATCCAAGACCATTCGGGAAACGGCAAAAATGGCGTGTATTGGAGCAATGGCAGCAGTACCGCTACGCCGACCTTCGTCACGGGCAGAATCGGCCAAGCGATCTCCCTCAAGGCCTATGACAGCTATAATACCGCCGGCAAGGGCGTCGGCTTGCGGATTCATCAAGGCGTGATCCTGCCGGATGAGTCCTATTTTGATTTTGTCGATGCGATAACCTTATCGTACTGGATTAAATTTAACTCCGTGCTTACCGTCAATAATCAAGGCTGGTTTGCTGCGCTAGTGACCAAAAGCAGGGCCAGCGATCAGTGGAGTATGCAAAGTAACTGGAATGCCAAAGCTCAACGGCTTAGCTGGAGGGTTGGTCACACATCTGGTTCCACCAGTACCATGTCCGTGAGACCCGGCACAACCAATGTCATAAAGCACCTGGCTGTGGATAACGAAGGAAATCCAGATTTTGACCAGTGGTATCATGTGGTGACGACGTATGACTCCGCGACCGGATGGGCGACGATTTATCTCGATGGTGAGTGGGACATAGCGAAGCAACGGACTGCGGATGATAAATCAATGGGTGACAGACTCAACATCAACGCCGCGGTCGGAATCGGCATCTTTGCCACCAGTGATTATTTGCCGGCTGGTGTACCAAGTGATAGCGCTTATAATTCTCACGACGGTCTGATCGACGATGTACGTATCTTTGATAATGCCTTGACACCGCAACAAATTGCGCTGCTTTACCAAGGCGGGGCATTTTGTTTCATTGAGGAGACTGGCGGTTCCACGGACCTGGACGAAAAGGGCCAAACAGTACCTGCCACGGATGAATATAAGATAAAATTTGTTATGAACCCGCCCGACAAGCCGGTGACTATAACCGTGGGCGGTTATGACACCGACCAGATAAGTGTTTATCCGAAAACGATAGCTGTAAGCTCGCCGCCCTGGGAATACACGTTCACGGTTACCGCCGTTGATAATCCTGCCCTGGAAGGCTTTCTCACTACCAACATTACCCATACGGTAACCAGTGCCGACCCTCATTTTAACTGGGGCTATAATGTCAAGTACCTGCCCGATGTGGTAGTCAGTATATACGAAGAAGGCAGCCTGCTTCGCAATGGTGATTTTGAATTGCCCAATGTAGAGGACTCGTCCCCCTACTGGATGGCTATCCCGGCTGACTGGCAGGTAACAGGAGACGGCGGAATTCGCAAATGGGACAGCGCATCCGGAAATAATCAGGTTTTGTTCTCCCAAGGGCGCAGCGAATTTAAACAGGATGCCCGTTTAAGTTTTTTAGCGGGTAAGACTTATATTTTAAGTGTGGATATTGGACAATTTGAAAATACCCAACCTTCCAATTACGCCATTCAATTGCGTGATGCCGACAATGGTACCGTATTGGCGGAGGTGGATCAGGATGATTTCGGCTATCCCGGCGCAGGGGCCTTTGATTTAACCGGCAGGCTCAGCTATACCGTACCCGCCAGCGGAGGACCAGCGGGCAAAGAAATCGGGGTATTCTTGCAACTCGGCAATAATAGTGTGACTTTCGATAATGTCGCCCTTTATCTCGTCACGGATCCGGTAAATTTGACCATGGCGGCAAGTCCCGCGGACAAGGGTATCGATACTATTTATCCACCTGCCGGTCAGGCGACATTCATAAAAGGTTCCTATGTAAATATCAAAGCATCACCCTATTACGGCTGGCCCCAGGTGTACAAATTCGATCACTGGGTCGGACAGGGCGTCACGAATCCGAACAGCAGTCAGACTACCGTGCTGATGGATCAGGACAGAAGCATAACCGCTGTTTATGACGACGGCCGGGCAGGCGATGGTCAATGGCATACTATTTCTGTTGGTGATCTTGACCAGGATGGCATCGTGGACACGCAGGATTTGGTTATTTATGCGGGAAAATGGTTGTTCGACGCCGGCAAACCACAACAATACCAATTAAATACCTCAGTAAGCGGCGGCAATGGCTCGCTTACTCCGGCGAGCGCATTCCAAAAAGCTGATTCAACAGTGACCTTGACAGCTATTCCCGAAGCAGAATGGAAGGTCAAATCCTGGAACGGCACCGATAACGACAGCTCCACGGGGCTGACAAACACGGTTAGCATGACCGAAAATAAAATCGTAAATGTTCTATTTGAGAAAATAGAACCAATTATACTCTTCGGTTTGAGTTCGGCTGTACCAGATGGCAACGGCTATTTAATCGCTGATCCTGCAGGTCAAGCCGATCCCAATACCGGCATATACTATTATGAACCCAATACTGTGGTTACTGTTACAGCCAACCCGGCAAATGGATACAAAGTCAAATCCTGGAGCGGAACAAACAACGACAGTTCGGTCGAAACGATAAACACGGTTACCATGACAGCCAATAAAACGGTCAGCGTTTTATTCGAAGAAGTAGAACCTGCTCCGGTTATCGAGCCGATGGGATTGACGCTGGTAGTCCTGGCCGGCAATGGCTCACTCAGTGCCGATCCTGAAGGGCAAATTGACCCCGATACCGGCATCCATTATTATAATCCTGATACCACGGTTACTCTTTCAGCCAGCCCAGCAAACGGCTATGAGATGTTTGCCTGGTTCGGCACCGATGACGATGATTCAAAGGATATTACCAATACAGTGACTATGGCATCTGATAAAGTGGTATTGATTTGTTTTGATGTTATCGCTCAGCCATTATCCGTTAAAAAAATGACCATCAAGGCGGATAAATCACGCAAATCTGAAGATCAACAGGACAACTTTATTATCCAGGGGATATTTAACGCCCGAGAGGAGCAGTTTGTAGCCGCAGCATCCGCAATAATCCAGATTAAACAGGCAGAGGCGTCGATTTTCGACAGCGGGCCGATCCCCACTACCTCAGCCTATTTCAAAAAGGCACGAAGAAGTGCTTCATACCGCGGCACCAAGGAATTTACCAATCCCAACGGTAAGCGTACTTCTATGCTCTTGATTGATTTCGACTTCGATAAAGGGAAATTTATGATTGCCGGCAGGAATCTTTCCCTGGCGGGATTGAAATCTCCGATAACCGTAGAGATAGCTTTCGGCGATTATCTGGGCACTGATATTGTCAATGATAAATATATCAACGGCAATAAACCGGTACCCATGATATTGCTTGTAGGTGAAGAAGATAGCTTAACTTTGAGCCGAGAGCCAAAGGTAAGCCAAAACAGAGACAGTCTCATAGTCAGCGGAGAAATCACGGTTGATTCACCGGTAAATCTGGAAAATGAAACAGTTACCGTTACCTGGGCAAATAAAAACTTTATTATCCATACCGGAGAGTTTTACCGCCAGGGTAATAACGATATATTTATCTGCAAGAATGCTGCTCAAGCTGACAGTTCCCTTGTCAGCGCCAATATTGATCTGGACCAGGCAGTTTACAGCGTGTCCATTAAAAACGCCGCTAACCTGCCGCAAACCGGAGCCTTCAATATTTCCTTTAACGGATTTCAGGTCGAACCGGTAACCTGGCAACCTTAGTGCTAATATGCACTGTTAACAACTTGTCGCTGAAAGCAAATAACCTGCCCGACATTAAACTAAAATAACATTTTGTCATCCGTCATAGTTTCATCCAGGGCTTTGATGCAATCGGGCAGATCATTTTGGGTGCTGTTTACAATCTGGCTGACCGGGTAAGTGGTCATTTTTTCCGCTGGATACGGATGGAGCATTTTTTTTAAAAGCTCCGCCGAGAATACGGCGTTATCCAACCACAAATTGTATTCTGTGGGATCGATAATAATCGGCATGCGATCATGGATGGGCTGCATCAGGGTATTACAGGCAGTGGTCAGGATAGCGCATGATTCGATGAACTGGCTCTCAGGTCCCTTCCACAGCTCCCACAGGCCGGCTAAGGCCATGGGTTCATGCTCCACCATGCGGAAGAAAAATGGTTGTTTTTTAGACCCCCCTCTTTTCCATTCATAAAAACCATCAGCTGGTATGAGACACCGCCGTTGGATAAAAGCTTCCCGAAACGCTGGTTTTTGGTCAGCGGTCTCGGAGCGGGCATTAATCATTCCGGTAACTTTTTTAATGTCGCTGGTCCAGGGCGGGATAAGACCCCATAACTGTTTTCTGGGTTCTCTTTTTGCGTTTTTGCCGACAGAGACTATCGACAGCACCGATTGACCGGGTGCGATATTATATCGCGGTTTAATCCGGGGAACATCTGAAAGTTGAAAAATCTTCGCCAGAACAGCAGGCGATATAGTAAGGGCGAATCTTCCACACATTGAATTGAAAAAGATGGTAGTTTAAGGTTTTGTTGCTGCTATTTCCTCTTTGTCGCTGATTATTCGCTGATCAAAAGCCCGCCAAATTAACTTAGCCACTGATTTGGGAAAGATTTTTTCCGTGTTACAGACAATATCATAATACTTCGGATCGTTGATATCTTTTCCTGTAAAGTTTTTTACAAAGCGGTATTTATCTTTTTCCTCGCTGCTAACAATGGATGTAGCTTGTTCGAGAGCCAAGCTATGGCTTGTAGCGTAACGCTGACAGCGCAATTCCAATGGGGCGATGACTCGAACATTCAAGCCCTTTTCTCGGAGAAGAACAAATCCCGCTGCCCTGCCCACGATAACCGCCCGGGAATGCTCGGCGATGACCAGTAAAACCTCCACCAGATGCTTATAATAACTAGTCTGTTTTACCCGGTTTGCCGACTTGCCGGCTAACAAAGGCACCAACTGGTTATCGATCCAGCTAACGGTCTTCTCATCCACGCTTTCCAATACACTTTTATGGACATTCATATTTTCCGACATATAATCCAGAATTTCCTTATCATACAATTGCCATTGCATCAGGTCGGAAAGCATACGGGCCACTTCCTTTCCCCCGCTGCCCAATTCCCGGCTGATAGTGACATAGTCAATTTCGCCGCCGCCGGCCAGATGGGCGTGCCTTTCACTGTCGCCTCTGGTGATTGATGTCTGCTGCCATTGCTGCATTTGATGCTCCACAATCCGGGCGATATCTTTTCCCTCGGCTTTGACGGTAATTTGCTCTTGCTTACTCTCTATCCGCTGGTCAAAAGCCCGCCAAATCAGCTTTGCTGCCGAAATTGGTGAAAGCTTCTCCGTGTTGAACACCATATCATAATGAATAGGGTCAAAAGTATCCTTGCCCAGCAATCCCTTGACAAATCGCTTCTGCTCTCTGTCGGCTTTCTTAACAAGGGCTGTCGCCTCTTTGATATCGATGCCCTTTTGTAGAGCGTAATTTTTGCAGCGCAGTTCGAATGGTGCGGTAATCCGAACATGCAGACCTTTTTCCCGCGGCAGTAAATGGGCGGCAGCCCGGCCGACAATGACGGCGCGGGTTCGCTGGGCAATCACCAGCAGCACTTCCACCAAATGCCGATAATAGCGCAATTGTTCCATGTGACGAGATGCGTCTCGGGTAAAAATTGGTGACAGCCAATTTTCAATCCACCCCATCATGCGTTCGTCCACGTTTTCCAAAACGCTCTTGTGGACCTTCATGTTCTCCGCCATATAATCCAGGATTTCCTTGTCATACATTTGCCAGTTCATCAAATCGGCCAGGATTTGCGCTATCTGCTCGCCGCCGCTTCCCACCTGGCGACTAATGGTGATATAGTCGATTTCCGCCCCGTCGGTCAAATGCGGCGGCAAACCACTCCCGGCCAGCTTCCACTGCAGCATACGATCTTCGACCAGCTTGGAAATGGTTTTCTTTTGATTATCTTTCTCGGTCATAACAACCTCTCCGGATAGGAAGAACTCGACTATGAATTATCAGTTTGATTATATCAGGATGCCGGCAAAACTACAATATGATAGTTTTACATTATATTAATAAGCTAATATTGCGACAAAGAGCTTCTTGCTTCAATAATTATATATTTGTATAATAATATTTTTGTATTTTCTTTTTGCGCAACATTAGCCATGATGAATCGACAGTGCCATAGGTTTCATTTGATAGTATTTTTGCAAGGTTCAAGAGTTTAATCGAACTTGTAATTTATTATAATTACATGGTAAGGCCCTGCCCGCCGTGCCGGCGCCCGTCGCGGCAGGTTTGAGTACAAATTATGGTAAAATAATCTGCGAAAGTTAAATATAATAATTGTTTTATTAATATATTACCCACATATTTATGCCGTTGATATTAGCGCTATGACCGGAAAAGATAATAAAGGTATTCGTTTTTCTTCGTTCTTTGATCCCTCGCTGGTGATCTGTCAAACCGAACAGACGGATCGTGATACATTAATTAAGGATTTATTATGCCTCCTGGCTTACGAACGCGGCATCGGCAGTGTGGAAGACGCTTATCAGGCGGTCATGGAGAGAGAAAATGAAATTCCTACGATTGTTGGTCCTCATATTGCCATGCCTCACGCCCGCCTTGAGACTATTGACAAAATCGTTATCGGCATCGCTACCTCGAAGAAAGGGATTACATATACCCCATCCAGTGCCAAGCCTGTCAAGCTGATAATTCTTACCCTGGCCCCTAAGACCGCACCGGGGATTTATCTCCAGGCCATGAGCTCCCTCGCCAAAATCTGCCTGGACCCTGACACGGCAAACACGGTAGCGGATTTTACATCTTCAGAAGAGATCTGGAAATTCTTTGACCGAGGCGGCATGGTGCTGCCCGATTTTGTGAGAACCAGCGATATCATGGATCCGGTCAAGGTGGTACTGCAGGAAAACGACACCCTGGAACAGGCGATAGATTTATTCGTGCAACATGGTCTGATAGATTTGCCGGTGGTGGATAAAGACGGAGAATTGATTGGGGTGGTAACCACCTACGAATTATTGAAAGTATGCCTTCCGGATTACATTTTATGGATGGATGATCTGACACCTATTTTAAATTTTGAACCCTTTGCCGAGATTCTCCGCAAAGAAAGCAAAACCTGGCTGGCGGATATTATGACCAGTGAATACGCCACCGTTTCGGAAGACGCTCCCGCCATTCAGGTCGCCAAAGAAATTACTCGCCAACGGGTCGATAACGCTTATGTTGTCAGGGGCAAAATACTTGTCGGCGTGGTTTCCCTGGGAAAATTTCTCAGCAAGGTCCTGCGGGAGTAAAACATGGCCGTTACCCACAACATAAACACATCTGCTCGAATTACCCCACGTATTGTTATTATGCTGGTGGTGAGTGGTATGGTGGGCCTTTTGGGTTATGCCATACAACTAAATCGTTCGCAGATCCTCTCCTGTTCAATATTTATCATGATCATAATGGCCACCTTGCTTTTCTGGAAATCTCGCCTAGCCATTGCCTTTGTGGGAATAGGAGTCCTCATGGGCACTAATGTGTTGGATTTGCCCACCTTTATTCGCGAGTGCAAGATCGATGTAATCCTTTTTCTCGTGGGCATGATGGTGACGGTAGGCGTGCTGAAAGAATTAGGCCTTTTTACCTGGATTATTCAGAGTGTTATCAGCATCCCTCACATAACCGGACAGGCGTTTGTGATAATTTTGGTATTCCTGGGGGCGTTTATGGCTTGTGTAGTTGATGAAGTTACCTCTATTGTCTTTGTTGCGACGTTGATCTTCCAGGTTTGTGATACCCTGAAAGTACGCCCTACTCCTTTTATAATTATCGCGGTTATGGGAACTAATATCGGTTCCAGTGGCACTATGTTGGGCAACCCGGTAGGAATTCTTATTGGGCAAAATGCCATTCCACCACTTATTTTTTTGGACTTTCTGAAATGGTCGTTTCCCATCATGCTGGTCACTCTTTTTGTTATATTGGTCGTACTTTTATATTGGTTTCGCCGTGATATTGAGCTGCTTTCCCAGCGGCTTTATGCCCGTCGAGAAATGGGGCTGGGGCTGGGCCCCCTGGTGCAAATTCCCTATCGGCGGGGATTGGGCATTCTCGTCGGAATGATCGGTTTCATCGCTTTACATCATAACCTGGAAACCTGGCTGGGGCTGGCGCCGAATACCATTCTAATTGTAGCCCCCCTGCTATTTGCCGGCGTTTTGATGATTTGGCGGCATGAGCGGGCCCGCCATTATATCGAAGCCGACGTCGAATGGTGGACGCTTTTATTCTTCATGATGCTTTTTGCCGTAGCGGGCACTTTACAGCATACCCAGGTTACGGAAAAAATCGCGGGCGGTTTTCAAAATATTTTTGGCGATCGACCTTTTATCCTGACTCCTCTGATAATTTTTATCTCCGCCGTGGGTTCCGCTTTTGTTGACAATATCGTCTTTGTAGCGGCGTTCATTCCGGTGGTTAATAAACTGGAACATACCCCTCTACTGTGGGCTTTGCTGCAAGGCGCTTGTCTGGGCGGTAACATTACCATGATTGGTTCTACTGCTAACATTGTGGCATTGGGTATGCTGGAAAAGCGCTACCGCATGCAAATCCGTTTTTTCGAATGGTTTAAGGTAGGCATAATTGTAGGATTGCTGTCCTGTCTTACCGCGTGGGGCGGTATCACCTTACTCTCGAAATATATGCCGACAAAATCTGAGCGTTTACAGCAAATCATATCTCCTAAAACCTCCCCGGAGATAAAGTCAGCCGCCGATCATAGCGTTCTAATGGAAAACCACAATTAGTGAATATGGTTTAGCCATCCTACGTGTCGGCAGATTGCCTTTATTTATGTTACCCCCCCGACGTGCCGGCGGATTGCTCCTTGCTTATCCATCTCAATACCGATTAACATGGGTCTGTTCATTTAACTGGGTAAATAGCCTTAACGATTTCGATTTACGCTTGATATTATTGTTCATTTCCGCTATTTTGTCCATATCGCTCTGCTCGTCGCGGCAGGTCGCAGCAGGAAGGATAGGGCTTTGCTGGAGAACAACTCAAATGGCAACAAATAGAAAAATGAAAAGGTATTCAAAAAAAGCCGGACTTCCGCCGGGAACCCTGGTGCATGTAGGCGAGAGAAAGCTGGAAACGGCGCGAATAACCGTCATGGATTATGACGAAAACCGCTTTCAGGAAAAACAAGTCGATAATATTGAAGCCTGCTTTGAATTTAAGACAACGCCGACGGTAACCTGGATAAATATTGATGGTCTGCATGATATCTCCATTATTGAAAAAACCGGCAAACACTTCGATATTCATCCCCTGATACTGGAGGATATTCTAAACACGGGCCAGCGTCCCAAATTTGAGGATATGGAAAAATATATTTATGTTGTTTTGAAAATGCTTCGTTATGACGAGCAGAGCCGGACAATTATATCTGAGCAGGTAAGCATCGTGCTGGCTTCGAACTATGTTATTTCTTTTCAGGAAAATATCGGGGATGTATTTGATCCGATTCGTGACAGGATAAGAAACGCCAAGGGTAAAATCAGGAAGACGGGGCCGGACTACCTTATGTATGCCCTGCTGGATTCCATAATTGACGGTTATTTCTATATCCTTGAAAAACTCGGAGAAAAAATAGAGTCTTTAGAAGAAGAATTAGTCGAAAATCCCACGGAAAATACGATTAAACAGATACATCATATAAAAAGAGAGATGATCTATTTAAGAAAATCCGTATGGCCTTTAAGAGAGCTTATCAGCGGTATGGAACGTAGTGAATCGACTTTAATTACCCAAACTACCGATGTTTATCTACGCGACCTGTATGACCATACTATTCAGGTTATTGACACTATGGAGAGTTTCCGGGATATGGTCTCAGGAATGCTGGATATATATCTATCCAGTATTAGTAACAGGATGAATGCGGTTATGAAAGTGCTGACTATCATAGCTACGATATTTATTCCGCTGACATTTGTGGCGGGAGTTTACGGCATGAATTTCAAATATATGCCCGAGCTGGAATGGAAATGGGGTTATTTAACCGTATGGATAGTGATGGTAATTATCGGCGTCTGTATGTTGATATACTTTAGAAGAAAAAAATGGCTATAGGAGTTTATGGTGAGCATTTAATGAAAATTGCCAATAAGCTCAGTAATAGGGCAGAAAAATCGGCCTAAAATCAAGGACTGATTGTAGACTGATTCAAGAGCTGTATACTCAAGCTCTTACTTAAGTAAGGAGGAGGGGATTGAATTACTCCTGTGTTTTTATTTTATAACCTTTTTTTTGCGAATATTAATCAGTAAACCGCCAAGAGCAAGCAGACTCATCGTCGCCGGCTCGGGGATACACTCCGTGGCAACGTGCAGGCTATCAAGATAGATGTTACCAGTCGTACTACTCAGCGTGTAGACCTTCTCCTCCCACAGCGGGTTTGGCTGAAATTCAGCCCATATGGAAAGCCTATAGCTGCCTCCTCCAAGATTCTGAACGTTGTCCCAACTATCCGTATACGTATTTTTGCCAGAGGGGGTAAAAAAGTCTTGATAAATGCTCCCTGAAACAATTTCCACTTTAAAAACAAGCTCCTCATAGAAGTGCTTGACCGGCCAAGGTCTTTCCCAGTTGTCAAAGTGAAATGTGATCGTACCGGACCCGCCTCCGAAAATACCAATACCGCCCTTTGCCTCGTCCCATCGGACAGCACCGGTCATTGTCACGAAGTCCGAATCCCACAAATCTGCGTCGTCATACCCTTCGTAATCCGCACCGGGAATTGGGCCCACTGGCCCCACGGGATCAACGGCAAAGTCCATCATTATGTTCCGCTGATAGGGAAACGGTGTTTCCCAAGTGATGTTAGGATTGGTCTCAGGAGGATTCTCAAAAGGTGAACCCCAAGCTAAAGGACCGACAGCTAACACTACCATTGCTGTCAATACAAATGAAAGTACTTGTTTCTTGCTCATTTTCCGCTTCTCCTTTAATGAAATACCTTGATCTTTTTCTATCAATTTCCCTCCCGGCAAACATAACCACAAATATGAAAAACTCCCTTTTACACCTAAGTTTTCCTCAAGTAGCAAATTACTGTTTACCTTTCGCTAACAAAAAAACGCCCGAGAAAGAAAACCCATACATACACACCCGGCATATACGGCTCTCTCTCTCAGGCGTTTTATACCAATCTAATATTACCCCCTGTCTTAGCGTTCCGTAATTGCGGTTAACCGAAGGTTTTTGTTTTTTTCATATATATCATGAAAAAAGGGCGTTTCCAGCCTGGAAACGGCGTTCAGCTTGGCCAATAAAATGACAAAATCACGAAAAAGGACTTGTATTCCCCCAGGTTTCCCAAAGGCAACAGAACTCCGCGGCCTCGATTGCCAGCCTTTTTCAGCTTATGTCGCCAAAATCCAAGGCGGCAGCCTTTTTGACTAGGTCAACAATGCTATCTGTCCCAAACTTATGCATGATATGGCTGCGGTGCAGTTCAACGGTTCGCAGAGACCGGCCAAGTCTATAGGCTATTTCCTTATTGGCTTTGCCTTCGAGAATAAGTTTTAATACTTTCTTCTCGGTCTTGGTTAGAATCTGGACGACGGGTATATCCGCAAAATCATTCTGTTCCAGAATGGCTTTTACTTTATGTAAGAATATTTTTCGATCCAGCGGTTTTTCAATAAAATCTATCGCCCCCGATTTAATGGCCCTGACGGCCATTCGGATATCGCCATAGCCGGTTATTAACATAACCGATAACCATGGGGCAATATGTTTGACTTTACTCAGCAAAGTCATGCCATCCATACCGGGCATCTTCACATCGGTAATAAGCAGATTACAATTCTGTTTGCCCAGTTGCTCAAGACAGTCGGCTCCGTTGGAAAAACAACTGACATTACACTCTATCCCTTCGAGTTCCTCTAAAATGAGCTTGCGTATTCCAGCGTCATCATCGACAAAAAATACATCATATTGTTTTGTTATAGTTCGCATGATATGTTAGGCTCCCGGAGTATTACTAATAGGCAAAGTCACATAGAAAGTAGTACCTTTGCCAAGCTTACTTTCTACACGGATTTGGCCGCCATACCTTATAAGGATTTGCTGCACGATATCCAGGCCAAGCCCCATTCCCTTATCTTCTGCCTTCGTGCTGAAAAACGGCTCGAAGATCCTGTCCAGATTTTCAGGGGCAATACCGCAACAATCATCCGCAAACCGTAATTCAATATCACCATCGGCGAATTTCCCGGTAATGTCAAGCTTGTGTGATTTCCGGCCATCAGCCGCTTCAAGGGCATTCTGTATGATAATAAGGAACATCTGCTCCAATGCTGTTTCGTTAGCTTCTACCTCAGGTAAATCGACCAGGTCTTTTATGAATATACGCATTTTAGCAAGTATTGTTCTTTCGGATAACACAAAAACAATTCTATCTGCGACAGCACTTATATTAACTTTGTCTGTACCTTCCAGGGCAGAATCTTTCGAATACTGGCGGAATTTTCGGATTATCGAGGTTGCCTCTTTGGCTTCAGCAAGACATTCTTTGATGTTCTTTGCGACAAATGGACAACACGATGCTTCCTCTATCTGCTCTAAGGCCCTGTCAAGCAATATATTTATCTTAGTCAGCGGCTGATTGACCTGATGGGCCACCATCGCGCCTATTGAACCAATATAAAAATGCCTCTGAGCCTTTAAAACTTTTTCTTTGTAGTTTTCCAGGTCAGCCTTGATCCGCTTGCGTTCCGTAATATCGGTGAAGAAACCTATGTTACACGCTCTTCCGTCTATTATAACATTGGTGGTGTTGACATTCACATATATTATCGTTCCATCTTTTCGCAATAATGGAATGTTTAGCGATAAGATTTTTTCACCACGGGCCTGTGCCTCAAATTCAGAAAATACATGCTCCAGACTCTCCTTTGGATGAATGTCCTGTACCCCCATTCTTTTCATTTCTTCTTCGCTATAACCCAACATTCTACATATAGTTGGATTGACAAGCATGAATTGCTTCAATTCAATATCGGCGACAATTATCCCCTCAGCCGCACCCTGAAACAAAACTTTGTATCTATTCTCGGAGTCCCTTATTTGCATCTCGGCCTGTTTGCGAGCGGTGATGTCAAAGACAACACCATCGACTCCATCAAAAACTCCTTTTTCTGTTAAGATAGATGTTTTGTGGTCCTCAACCCAACGAACACTCCCATCTCTAGCAATAATTCTATACTCCTGTATGGTTGTTGATTTATTGCTTAACTGCTGGGCAGCTTCATTCAGAACCCTTTCTCTGTCATCAGGGTGTATAATGTCAATCCAATTCACTTTTTTAGAGTTAATATCTTCCGGGCAGTAATTACAAACCACTTCGCTATTAGTGACGATCTCTGTCAACCAGTCAGGTGTTGCCCTGTAAACCATGCCGGGAATATTGTTGCAAAGCGTTTTATACACTCGCTCGCTTTTCTTCAGCATGTCTATTGACAGCTTAAGATCCGTGATATCGCGAAAAAAAGAAAAGAAAAACGTTTCTTCATCGAGGTCGCAATATTGAGAGCTGACTTCTATATCGATTAATTTTCCATCCTTGCGGCGGTGTTTTGTTTCAAAGCGGTCGTACCCCTGCTTCATTGCCTTATCTAAATGTTGTGCCGTCTGTTCCGCCGTTTCGAGGGCATCAATATCTAAGATTTTCATTCTGAGCAATTCTTCTCTTGAATAGCCGGAGATATCGCAAAAGGAAGAGTTAACTTCCAGCAGCTTACCGTCAAGGCCAATTACACAAAATCCATCAATCGAGGTCTCAAGAATTATTTTGCTGCGGCGTGACAGATTAATTTCCTGCTCAGTCGGTTTCGTTTCATTATCCTTTTGCCTGTTCATATTACACTCCTGCACGAGCTAATGATTGTTTGCAAACCTTGTACCTGTCAACTACAGTTATTAATCAACGGTGGTCGTTACCAAAATATATTCATTTCTTACGCCATTTCCGATGATTGAATTTGGTGTTAAATAATTTCTCCTGATCGACATCCAGGCTGCCAACATCTTTTGAAAGCTCTGCCATTACTTCTGCTGATACCAGCCGAGAAGCCATACTCTTTTTAGTCTTTCTGCTCGTCGAAGCTATGTAAAAAGCAAATAATATTCAATCTTTATTACGAGATATTGTCCTGATTCCTCAAACTGATAATAAATACCCGGCGCAACAAAAAACCCGGCGTATAGAAAGACCGCCGCTCTCTCACCGGGTTGATATTCCCTGCAAATGTTTAAATTATCCCTCTATGGAATAAAATGTTTTAAAAACCACTAACTAATTTAAAACACAATATGCTGTTAATTCAAGAAATAAATCGTTAACATTATATAAAAATTCATAAATTATTCGTTTTGTTATATAACCCCTTTTCCTTCCTCTTTTTACCTTCCCCGCCGCTCCGCCGCCAAACCAGCGCGAATCTGACCGGCTGCGACGATACGCTGCATGGCGAGCCGGATTTACCAGATCAGTTGGATTATATTTATAACTTTAGGCAGTGACATTTCGCCCCATCTCTTTAAAATTGGGGTGTCAATACTCTCCATGCCAAATGGCTAATCTACAAATTTTCACTAAATGTTCGCATATGCACTGCGGTGAATGCACCAACGCAAGTTGGTCGAAGTGTCAAAATCCTACCTGCCAAATATGCTAATGTTACGACTTAGATCGATCGTCCGCATCGGCTCTGCTGAGAGTGGTCCAGGCAAGACGTGGTTTGGCATATTTTAATAATTAGAACTGCGGCAGTGATTTATATACTGAAAAGTTTCATAATATCTATACTTCGTATATTTGGAATAATATTGAAATTATCAGATTTATAAAATATTATATAATAATTAGTAAGCATTAGATATGAGGATATTAAGTTAAATTTTACCAATGATCTCAAAACCGGCAAAACATACCACACTATTCGTTAGCCTGGCCCTGATGGTAATAACCATCATAGCGATTGAACCTATACGAAAAAATAATTTTATTAATTTCGATGACGAAACATATGTAACCAATAATCCTCATGTAACCGGTGGGATAACCCGCCAGTCGGTTGTCTGGGCCTTTACGACGTTTCATATGGGGCACTGGCACCCTCTCACCTGGCTGAGCCATATGCTGGACTGCCAGTTATTCGGGCTGAACCCCCTGGGCCATCACCTGCATAGTGTGCAGCTGCACTTGATTAACGTTTTACTGCTATTTGCGGTTTTAAGACGGATGACCTGGGCGTTTTGGCGGAGCGCCTTTGTCGCAGCCGCTTTTGCCCTGCATCCGCTGCGAGTCGAATCCATAGCGTGGGTCTCCGACCGCAAGGACCTGTTAAGCACAGTGTTCTGGATGCTGACCATGTTGGCCTACCTGCGCTACGTTCGTCGGCCGAGGGTGGGGATATATCTGGTGATGATGCTGTTTTTCGTGCTGGGGTTATTGGCCAAGGCTATGCTGGTGACGCTGCCGTTTGTTTTGCTGCTGCTGGATTACTGGCCGCTGGGCCGGCTCGTCTGGGGTCAGCGGGGCTGGCAATCATCTTTGGAGGCCGCCGCCGGCACCGCAGGGGCCAAGGTATCCATCTATCGGCTGATCCGGGAGAAGCTGCCTCTGTTCATGCTCGTGCCGGTTTCCGCGGTGATTGGAGGTATGGCCCAGAATGTCACCGGGGCAATGATGGATGTGGATTTATTGCCCATGACCCAACGGATAACCAATGCGTTTGTCTATTACGCCAGGTACTTGGGCAAAATATGTTATCCGCATGACCTGTCTGTCTTATACATATTGAAATCAAAACCATATCCCCTCGGGCAGGTGCTTATTTGTTTGCTGCTCCTGGCGGGGATTACAGGATTGGTGATTTACTTTCGCCGCAATAGACCATATTTAATAGTGGGCTGGCTTTGGTTTTTGGGCGTGATGCTTCCGGTTATCGGCTTGGCGCAGTCAGGCCCGCAAGCGATAGCGGATCGCTATACCTATCTGCCGTCGATCGGTATTTTCATCATGTTCTCCTGGGGCATGGAAGAACTGGTGCGAAAATGGCACTACCGCAAGGTTGTCCTGGGGATTTCCGCGACCATTGTAATAGCAGCCATGGTTATCGGTACCCGGTTGCGGATGCAGATGTGGCAAAACGGTATTGTTTTATGCAGTCAGGCTCTTGAAGTTGACCCGAATAACTATATCATGCACTATAATCTGGGAATTTCTTACCAGCGGCACGACCGTCTGGATGAGGCGATAGATAGTTACCGGCAGGCACTTAAGATTAGACCATTATATAACGACGCGCTAAATAATCTGGCCGTAGCTCTGTCGCTGCAGAATAAAAATAGCGAAGCTATCAAATATTTAGACGTATTACTGCAAATCCAGCCGGATCATTATGAAGCCCATAATAATCTGGGTTGCATACTTAGAGGCCAGGATAGATTAGAGGAGGCAATCAACCAATATGAGCAGGCAATTAAAATAAAACCGGATTACCTGGAAGCAAGGTGTAATTTGGGCAACCTTCTCCAGTCAATGGGTAAAACCAGCCAGGCAATTAATCAGTATAATCAGGCGCTCTGGATCCAGCCCAACTATATTCCTGCCCTCTACAATCTGGCCGACGTGTTTCAGGCACAGGGAAATTTGGATGAAGCGATCATACAGTATCGAATTATTCTCCGGTTAAAACCGGACCATATCGAGTCGCTTAGCAATCTTGGGGCATCGCTGGCCATACAGGGAAAGCTGGATGAGGCGATTACCATCTTCGAATCAGTGATAAAAATGCAACCTGATAATATAAACGCTCACATGAACCTGGGATACGCCCTCCAATTGCAAGGTAAGGTGGACGGGGCTATCAAACAATACCAGCAGGTGTTACGCCTCGCGCCAGACGATGCCGAGGCATATCAAAACCTCGCCCAGGTAATGAAATTAAAAAGCGAAATGGATAAAAATAATAAATGAATCGTGGAATCAAGATTAAAAAATTACCGAATTACACTGCTTATATAATCATTTATATATAAATAGGTTATGTTATTGTCGGCTAAATCGATCTGGTGGGAATTAAACAGTAAAATACTAAAATATTTCCGGCCCGCTTTTTATGTTGTTATCCGCTTTTATCTCATGCTAAAATGCCAACAGATAAGCTCTTTTAAACGGAATACAAATCTATCAATAGCATAGGGTTATAATTAGTTAAATGATTCATACGGAGAAAACGCATGTCAGGAAAGTCATACAAAGACCGAGATGTGGATCACATTGTCGAACGACAAATGAGTCATTGGGAATTGTCCCGGACGATCCAGGATAAAAGTGACCAACACGCCCACCTGGCGGGCGGGGCAGAAATTGACTACATAACCATCAGCCGAGATTTCGGCAGCGGCGGGGAAGAGATCGCCCGTATTCTGTCCGACATTATGAAATGGGATGTATATGATAAAGAAATTCTCGATTATATGTCGGAGCACATGGACGTCCACGTGAAAGCCCTGGAAAGCGTTGATGAGCGAACCATCGGCTGGATCAACGACTGGTTATTACCATTATTTTCATCCAAGGGAGAAACCCACATCGAGCAATTAAGTTACTATAAACATCTGGGAAAAGTTCTCCTGGTTATCGCCAAGCATGGCCGGGCGATTATTATGGGCCGAGCGGCAGGGCACGTTTTGCCGCGAGATAAAGGTCTTAGCGTGCGGATAACAGCTCCTTTTGAAGTAAGATGCTATCGCTACGCCAAGGAGAATGACCTGAGCGTTGTAGAAGCTGCCTCTATCATCAAAAAAGCGGATGAAGCAAAAAGGAAATTCGTCAAGAATTTCGTGGGCGTAGATTTAAACGACGCCCGAAATTACGATATCGTATTAAATACGGAAAAAATATCCCCCGTATCGGTAGCGAAATTGATCTGGCGGGCATTTGATCAGCGAGTCGAAAGCCAGCAGGATAAAGTAGAAGCCAAATCGAAGGGACATGATATCACCAAGATTGTGGAACATCAAATGCAACAATGGCAGCAAGAATCAAACAGCAGAGACGAAAGTGAAAAACACGCTCATTTGGCCGGCGGTGGCGACATTGACTACATCACTATCAGCAGGGAACTGGGCAGCGGCGGCAAAGAAATTGCCCGAATGCTTGCCGACCTGATGCAATGGCAATTGTACGACAAGGAAATTCTGGATTACATGGCGGAAAATATGAAAATACACGTCCAGTTGCTGACGAGCATCGACGAAAGAACCCGCGGCTGGATAGGAGATCAACTTGTTCCTTTTTTTACTAAAAAATCAGCTACCCACATCAAGCAATTACGTTATTATGAGCATCTGGGTGAGGTTTTACTCATCATCGCTAATCATGGACGAGCCATTATTGTGGGCAGAGGGGCAGGTCAGGTTTTACCGCGGGAAAAAGGATTAAGTGTCCACGTAACCGCACCATTAGAGCTGCGCTGCAATCGCATCGCCAAATTGCATAAAATAAGCATAAATGAAGCAACTACAATAGTAAAAAGAGCCGATAAGGAACAGTCCAAGTTTGTCAAAGACTTTCTCGGAACGGATATTTCCGATGTAAAGCACTATGACATCATATGTAATACGGAGAAAATTTATCCCAGATCCATGGCAAAATTGATCTACCGTGCCTTCGAAGAAAGAGTAATCAGCGAGAAGGCGCAAGGCGAAGAATCAAACAATTAACAATAATACATCATTTTATAAAAAGGCCGAAGATGAGGGAATTTAGCCCGGCATCTTCGGCTATGTGAATTTATCTAATCATCCGCTCGTATTATCAATATATTTTAAAACTACCCCCCTATCGCCGCCGCGGCCTCCGCAATCTTGGGAACCATACGCAGCATAAAGACCATGGTAAAAATACCCACAGTTTCCACGATACCCATCGCGATAATAAGAAAGGCAAAACCTTTACCTTCACTTTCGCTGAGCGATCTTACGCCTGCGGCACCGATAAGCCCCTGCATCCAGGCGGAAAGCATCTCACCCATTCCGGTAGCCAAACCAATCCCCAAAAGCAGTCCCGCGTTTACCGCAACCAGCTCCGGTTGGGAAAGCACATCGCGCATTTTATTCATCACAATAAAGGCATATAGGGTCTGGCTAATGGGCATACCGGCAAGAATAATATAGGTAAAGCTTAGGGTCCGGCCGGCTTTGCCTTCCTTTGCCCAGGCGCCCGCCGCCGCCTGACCGGCCGCCCCGATGCCGAGCGAACTGCCAAAAGCCGCTAACCCCAGGGCCAAAACAACGCCGGCCTGGCCGAAAAATGACCCGATCACATCGGTTGCCGCCAAAATCCCTGCCAAACTTATTGTGGACCCGCTCGTCAAAATTGTAATTTCAGTCATGTCATTTCTCCTGAATCATTCGGTAATTAAAGGGTTTATAAGAATATCCGGTCCATTGCATTCCAAGGTTATTGGAAAATTCCAGCATGTTTAACCGTACCCCGTGGGCAAATAGCGCGATCAGGGCCAGACTGATGTTTAACCCGTGCCCAAACACCAGCGTCGGTACGGCAATCAGCACGTTATGTGACCCCAGGGCCAACTCATTGAAGCTGCCGGCTAAGACGCTGCTGGCCAATCCAACCGCCATCAGACGAACATAACTTATGATATCGGAAAAGGCGGATAACATAGATAACGGAAAATCGGCGATACCAAAGGCGACCATCTTGAAAATATTACGGCTGGGCCGGGAGAATAAAATCGCCAAAGCCGCCCCCACGATCAGTAAATAAGGCCAGGGGGTTTGCCATCCGATATTGGCATTCAAAAGGAACATCTTTACCACGCCCAGCATGCCCCAGATAAAGGTAGCCCAGCCGATCTTGCTGACAAAACGCAGATTCGGAAATATCCGTACCGCCTGCCAGAACTGGGCAAAACTCAGATGAATAGCTCCAACTGTAAAACATATATTCATCAACAGAGACTGAGATTGATCCGACATGTTTACAGGGATTATCGGAGCATACAGCTTTTCCGTGGAAAAACCAAAGAAACTTCCGCTGACCACTCCCCAGACCAAGGCAACGGCCCCGATAACGATAATCAGTTTGGTAAAAGCCGCTCCCAGTTTGGGCGCCAATTTTTTGTAGAACAATAACGGCCCGAAAAGCATAATCGCGCCATATCCGCCGTCTCCGATCAGCATCGCCGCGAAGATGGGCAAGGCAATCATAAAGGCTGCGGAAACATCGAATTCATCATAACCCGCTACCGTACCCAGAATATGGAACAGGCCCTCAATCGGCTTAGCCCAGCGGGGATATTGAATCAAAGTGGGGGGCTGCTCGTCGCCGCTGGGCGGCAGAGACTGGACAGCGGCACGCACACCGATTTTTTCCAGGCTTTCACCAAGGCTGGCTGCTTTAACCTCGGGAACCCATCCCTGCAGGGCAAAAAGGCTTTCTTTATTCAATGCTCCTTTTTGGGCTTTAGTGATTTCCGAGTGGGCTTGCAGCATAGCAAGCTCTGCATTTAACGCATCCAGCAAATAAGCTAACTCCGCCAGACGACGCTTATTGTCATTTAGCTTTTGCTCAATCTCCGCCGCTTCACCGCGAATAGATGGACCATCCCGCTTCGGCAGATCAATTGGTTCCGCTTGATCCGGCAGAGAGGCGCCACCGCCGCGATTAATAACCGCAACCAGTTGACGCTTGCCGGGCAATTCCGTTAATGTTTGGATGCATTCCGCTTCAATTTTTTCCAGTTGATCGACAGGTACGGAATAAAATTTAATCACAACGCCCGCTTTTAGCAGTTGCTCAAACTGCTCCCGTCTTACATCGCCCCAAATGCGGAGCTGCTCAATTTGCTGATGCAAATTCGTCAAACGAGAGGACAATTCCACCGATTCTCGCTGCATACGCAGGGTAGCGGCAGCGGCTTCCCTGGCAGAAATATTCGGCGCCTCGCCCTGTGGTGTTATACCGGTAAGTATCTGGATGGCGGTTTTGACATTTTCCGTAGCGGCTAGCGTTTTTTCATCGGCAACCGCTTCCTCAGGCACCACCGGCGTTATATGAACCACGCCCAAATCACCGAGAGCATCCAGAAGAATATCACGGTCATGTACATGACAGACAATATATACTTTATGCATTTTAACAATCATTATGCCAATCCCTCACGCTCAGCCACGGACAAATTTATTTCAACAGGCACTTCCTTTTCACTGAGCTTGCTTTTGGCGATCTTAGCCCGACCCACTGCCGCTGTCATTTCATCACCGAGCTTAATACGGATAACCCGGATAACTTCACGAGCTTCGGGAATCTTTACTTTTTCAAAAAGATTTACCCGCTGGCTGATTTTGGTCAGCTCTTTTCCCAGCAGTTGAAACTGTTGCTCGAGTATCTGCTCCTTCGCCTGGCATCGGCTAATTTCTCGCAGGTCCCGCAAGGCATGATCTATCCAGGCCGGCGTAGCAAAAAGGCTATAGCTGGCTGGAGGGAAAATAACCTCTTCAAATACAGGAATGTCCAACCCGGCAATATTTTCTTTTTTGGTTTTAACTTCTTTTGGCTGAGCCAATTCAGACACATTTACTCCGGCGATATCAGATAAAATATGACTATATGGTTCAAATATTTCCCGGGCGCTGTGGGTGGCTTTTTGGGCGTCACGGCGCTGCTGGGTAATCTTGCGCATGGCAATCTGCAACTGCTGCTGCTTAAGCTTGAGCATCGGAAGATAACGTTCAAACCGCGTAAGAGCGTCACGGTATCGCTTAAGTTCTGGTCGTGTTAATTTTATCTTGATCGCCATAATTCAGAGTTTTGTCCGGCAAGTGAATTTATTCCGCTGCCGCCTCCGCCAGTTGTTTGGGCCAATGCTTCTCGATAATCTTCCTGCGAATGCCGGTTTCCGCCGGCTCAAAGCATTCCGCGAGTATCTGCCAGCATAGGTCGAGGGCTTCAAACAAGGGAATATTTACCGAAAGATCCATAATTTTCGCTTCAAAATATTGGCCGTATTTGAGCAGCTTATTGTCCCAAGCGGACATTTCAAATCCCATGTCGCGTTTTTCCCGGCTTTCGCGACAAAGGGCGTAAAGTTGAATACAAGACGTCATTATGGCCCGATGGTCGTCACGGGTCGCCCCATTTACCTGTTGTTTTAACCGCGATAGCGAGCCAAAGGGTTCGATCCGACCATTACGAAGGTAAAACTGGCCTTCCGTTATATAACCGGTGTTATCGGGTACAGGATGAGTAACGTCATCACCGGGCATGGTAACACAGGCGAGAACCGTCATGGAACCCGCGCCATCAAAATCTACCGCTTTTTCGTAACGGCGGGCGAGCTGCGTGTACAATGTACCAGGGTAGCCGCGATTGGAAGGAATCTGTTCCATAATAATGGATATTTCCTTGAGGGCGTCGGAAAAGGCTGTCATATCGGTAAGTAGTACTAATACTTTTTTATTTTTCAGGGCAAACTGCTCCCCCACCGCCAAACAGAGATCCGGTACGAGCAGGCATTCAACAACCGGATCAGCCGCTGTGTTTATAAACATAATTGTCCTGCCGAGTACGCCGCCTTCATCGAAGGTATCCCGAAATTTAAGGTAATCATCATGTCTTAGCCCCATGCCGCCTAAAATGATGATGTCGGCATCCGCCTGCAGGCCGACGCGGGCCAGCAGTTCGTTATAAGGCTCGCCGGCAACCGAAAAGATGGGTAATTTCTGAGATTCCACCAGGGAGTTAAATACATCGATCATTGGTATGCCGGTATGAACCATTTTGTCGGGCATTCGGCGTTTAACAGGGTTTACGGTAGGAGAACCAATATTTATTTTTTTGCTCTCTATCATTGGTCTATTATCTCTGGGTCGGCCCGCGCCATCAAAAATCCGGCCGAGCAGATCTTCACCAAATGCCACCTGCATCGGATTATGAAGGAACTGAACCCGGTCACCTGTGGAAATGCCCTGCGTGCCGGAAAATATCTGTAAACTGACCTGGTCATTTTCCAGACGGATCACCTGGGCCAATGAGCTGCCGCGTTTTGTGGCAATAGTCGCCATTTCATCATAACCCACACCCGAAGCAGTTACGGTAACCACATTACCCGCAATCCGGGTAATTTCATCGTAATATTTTCTCATGGCCGGCGCCCTTTCGTTTCGATAAATTTTTCGATCTGGCCGAGAATGTTTTTGTACTCGTCACTATCCTTAGCAGCATAGTTCCAATTACGGAACATATCGGATACCTCTACCATTGTCTGACGTGCCTGATCCTTATTTGCGAATCCAAATTCCATCTGCAAAATCGCTAATATTTTATCAAAGACAAATATTTGCCTGTCCGCCGATGTGGCGGCATCAACCTCATCGAAAGCATTTTGCTGCAGGTAGCAGTTATCGAAAAAGTCCGCCTTCAAGGAGACGGAAAAATCATCTACGGAGGTTCCTTCCTCTCCCACCACCGTCATCATCTGCCGGACCTCATTTCCCCGGCGCAGTAAATGTCGAACCTTGCTTACTTTATCCGATTCGATGATACCTTTATATTTGCTCCACGACTCCAGGGGGTCAATGGATGGATACCGGCGGGCATCGCTTCGGGCCCGGGAAAGACCTTCGAATGCCCCGACCACCTTGAGCGTTGCCTGGGTAACCGGCTCTTCAAAATTTCCCCCGGCCGGGCTTACCGTACCACCAATGGTTAAGGTTCCGACATCACCATTTTTCAGTTCAATAGCCCCAGCTCGCTCATAAAATGAGGCTATTCTGCTTTCCAGGTAGGCGGGGAAGGCCTCTTCTCCGGGGATTTCCTCCAGACTGCCGGAGACCTCACGCATAGCCTGTGCCCAGCGGGAGGTGGAATCAGCCAGTAAAAGCACATTCAGCCCCATCTGCCGATAATATTCCGCCAGGGTAGCGCCGGTGTAAACCGAAGCTTCACGAGCAGCCACCGGCATAGCCGAGGTATTGCAGATGATAATCGTTCTTTCCATGAGACTTTTGCCGGTCCGCGGATCGATCAGTTTGGGAAAATCGCGCAGGGTCTCCACCACTTCTCCCGCCCGCTCTCCGCAGGCAACAATCACTACAATATCGATCTCGGCATGACGGGAGATTATCTGCTGCATTACCGTCTTGCCCGCTCCAAACGGCCCGGGAATGCAATAAGTTCCCCCCAAAACCACCGGAAACATCGAATCTATTATTCGAACCCGGGTAACCAGGGGCTTATCTGGCATTAAACGCTGACGAGATATATTAAGCGGTATTTTGACTGGCCAGCGCTGCTGCATAGTAACGCTCATCTCCTGGCCGCCGTCGTCCGTCAGAACAGCGATCTCTTTTTCGATATTATACTGGCCTGCAGGTGCTATATTTTTTACCTTCCATCTACCCTGCAGGGTGAATGGAGACATGATCCGATGGGTAAAGATCCCCTCGGGGACACTTCCCAGAGTATCACCAGCGGTGATCGTCGCACCCGGTTCGACCGCGGGGGTAAAATCCCAAAGGATATCGGTAACCAGGCCATTGATATAATTGCCGGGTTCAAGGAAAAAACCCATCTTTTCCGCTAATTGAGGCAGAGGATTTTGCAGGCCGTCATAAATCTGACCCAATAGCCCCGGTCCCAGCACCACGGAAAGCATTTCATTTCTGAACTCAACAACATCACTTACCTTAAGACCGCGGGTCTCCTCAAAAACCTGCAAATCGGCAAATCTTCCGCGAACCCGAATCACTTCGCTGAGCAATTTTCTGCCATCGGAACGCAAACAATAGCCCACGGAATTTTGCACGATGCGGCCGTCGGTTTCGGCGATGACCAGATTCCCAAAAACAGCTATAATTCTGCCATTCACGGTATTTACCTTTCCCCAATTCCAGAGTTTAATTTTGTATCATTATACGACGAATGATTTTTCTCCTCCTCCGTCAGCCGCTGCCATCGATACAATAACATTACTTTGGCGGAATAGGCAGCCAACTCGTCATTATCGAAGCTAAACCACCGGTCATGCCGGTTTATCCATTCCCAGCGGCCTTTGTCCAGCACTTGCAGCCCCACCAAAGGATTGGATGCCATAGACCATTCATCTATCAAACTGGTAAAGTCCAGTTGCTCGTCCGCGAGTTGTGCGGCGACGTAATACTCTTTGGGATCCAGCTCTAAAGCTTTTGCTCGCGCCGATACCAGGGCATTGCGCAGGGCCACTTCGCATCCGATCCATTCAGCAAGAAAAATACTGCCGACCCGATGGGCCACCCTGTCGGCATAGCTAAAATACGCCTCCCATAATTCATCTGTCGGTATCAGCCGGGGAGAATGCTCCTCACTGCTTTTCAGATATTCCGGTAAAGGCGATTCGTTTCTTATCTGGCCGGCTGAAAGTATAATAGGTTGAATCTCGGTTTTTTCTCCCGCCAGAAAAGCCTCACGCTGAAGAATATCATTACTTAAAAAAAGCACTCGTAAAAGATCGGCTGCCGCAGGATTATCCGCTACATGTTCCAGCAATTGCTCCGGACTGACTGGTGGTAGTGTACCCCAGTCGCCCAGCAAAGGTAAGGAGATAATCGTATAATAATTACGCATTGCCATAATCGCCGGATTATTCCTTACTGATAGCGTTGATCAATATCTCACGCAGCCGGGGACCGGTTAATTCAGCAAGTGTATCAACCACCGAATCGACCGTCACCTCAACATTACCCTCCGTTACCTGGTATTCAAAACCTGCCTGGGCCAGGGTTCCTTTCAAATCAACGGATGCGCCTTTCTCTTCCGCCGATTTCCTCAATTCCCCGATAGCCCATTCCGCCATTCGGTTGTAAGTTTGCGGCGAAACATTAATTTTTATATCCGGATGGTGCTTACAGTCGGCGCGAACATACTCCATAATGATCTCAGGAAGAAGTTTAGCTAGAAAATCATGGTTGCTCAACTGCTCTTCCACCGGTTTTACCAGCACGGCCCGCAAGGTGTTGGCCAGTATCTGACGCAGCCGCAAAATGGTATCCCGCACCGCCAATTGCAGCTCCGATTGCGACTTCTCAAAGATGGTTTGTGACTGGGATTGGGCGTCCGCGATTATTTTTTCCGCCTGCTCATTTGCCTTCTGGATAATTTCCTCCACCTGCTGCTCAGCCTGGCTGCGTATCTTCTGGGCCTCCTGCTCGGCTACCTGTACGCCTTCCACCTGGAGCTTCTCAACAAAGGATTCGATTGTATTAGCCATGTTTTATCCTCAACTATGTTATATCAACTATACTATTCGATATTACTCATCTTATCTATATTTACATATTTAACTGCATCTTTACAAGCTCTATGTATTTATCATACCATCCACAAAAAAACGCAAATTCGCTTAAGTCCTTTAATAACAGCATCTTGTAAATTTTGGCAAACAGCCCTGCCTCACTTAAAAACTGTTTTAAACGCAATTATTTAGCCACAGGAATCTTGTCGAGCATGATAAGCCTTTATCATGGCATTTGTTAAGTAACCTTGCTCGACAAAACGGTTTATCACTATAATCGTGATAATTTGCTGCATTTATTAAAAATTAATCTTCATTTACTGATAACTATTTTCGCTGACAATAATTGATATCGTAAATCTCGCTGTCATAATTAGTTTTAAAATTTTAAAAGCATTCTTAATAATTATCATTCAGCGGCAGCGCAATTCCTAATAGGGGTATCGCTATTTCTGCCGATTGCCAAAGTCCTATAACAGCTCCGCAGATAAAACAAAAAAACTTCCTGTGGTTTATTAAATGAAAAAATGTCATATTCACGGCGGATTAAGGCGAAAAGGTTGAATACGTGGCAAAGTTGATGTAATTTTGCCACAATAATTTTATTATTTCTTCTTAATATGTGTAGAAAAAGAGAGTTTATGCCTTTTTTTTATGTGATTTTCATTGTCCGTCCACAAATATTTAATAATAAAAGCCGTTTCATTGCCGGGTTTGCTATCATTTTATTTATTACTTTTATTCATACGCAATCGGCTTTTGCCCAATACGCCGGCGGCGATGGTTCATCGGACCGCCCTTTTCTGATTGCCTCCCCTGCCCAGTTAAACACTATCGGTACCGATCCCAATAATTGGGATAAACATTTCATACTCACCAATAACATCGATCTGACGGACGTAAGTTTCAATGTTATCGGTAATAATATCAACCGGTTTATTGGAGTTTTCGACGGCAACGGCAAAACTATCTCGCATTTTACGCACAATTCGACGGGTATGAATTACGTCGGTATTTTTGGCTACGTTTATGGCTCATCCTCATTAATTAAGGACGTGGGTTTGATTGATCCGAATCTGGATGCGGGCTCCGGAAGTTCCGTTGGGGCGTTGGTTGGCCGATTAGCGGGAGGTACGTTAAGCGGCTGTTACGTAAATGGCGGCCAGGTCAATGGCTATGATAATGTGGGAGGTCTGGTGGGATATAATAAGGCAAGTATATCACAGTCATATTCAACTGCCGCGGTTACCGGGCACAATAATATCGGCGGGCTGCTCGGTTATAATTATTTCGGTACCGTCTTACAGTGCTGGTCAACCAGCCTCATAGAAGGCAATGATAACGTCGGCGGATTAGTGGGTTACAACTTCAGCATTGATAGCTCCGCCACCATCAACCAATCCTATGCCGCCGGCACAGTTAGCTCCACTGGCTCCAACAGCGGCGGTCTGGCGGGATTTAGCAATTTCAGTCGGGTCATTAATTGTTATAGTCTCACTGAAGTCAATGGCAATGATGCGGTGGGTGGCCTGGTGGGGTATAATTACTACAGCGAGGTCAGTAACTCCTTCTCCGCCGGTGAGGTAGCTGGTAACACTGATTCCGGCGGACTTATCGGTAAAACCGATAACGGCACCGTCGGCCATTCCTTCTGGGACACTACCGCAGCCGGCCAACCTTCCAGCGCGGGTGGAGTAGGCAAATCCACCACGCAGATGCATACTGAGACCACTTTCACCGCTGAAAGCTGGGATTTTGTCGGTGAAAATGCTAACGGAACCGATGACATCTGGACCATCTATGATGGGGTTACTTATCCGGGATTAGCCTGGCAATTTGCTGCCGGTGATTTTACCCTGGATAGCGAAATCAATATAGATGATTTTGCCATCCTGGCCGCCGCCTGGCTTATCGTAGAAGGCGAAACCTCATGGAACGGCAAATGCGATCTCCAAAAAAACGGGGTTATTGACCTTGCCGATTTGGAGATTTTTATGCAGAACTATTTATCTACTACCCCCTGATTTTTATTTCATGCTTGAATTTGATACCATATCCTGGCTCATCATCATCGCCGCCGCTATCTCCATCGGATTCAGCAAAACCACCAGTATCAGCTCCCTGATTATTTTCATTCCCCTCCTCGCTGCCGTCATGCCCGCCCGTTCGTCGGTAGGTTTTGTCCTGCCCATGCTCTGCCTCGCAGATGTTATCGCCATCATTTACTGGCGGCATCACGTCCATTGGTCTTCACTGCTGCGCCTAATGCCCTGGGCCTTGCTCGGCATCGCGATCGGCTATTATTGGCTCAGCCGTATTAGCGACAAACTGCTGATGCTTATTATCGGTTTGATTATCCTGTCGCTCCTGGCGGTCACCATTTGGCGCAATATACGATACCGGGACCATAGCGCTGTCCCCACGAGCTGATACTTTGCCGCGGCTATGGGAATCTTAGCCGGCGCCACTACCATGATGGCCAACGCCGCCGGACCCGTCATGGTCATCTACCTTCTGGCGATGCGGCTGAAGAAAAGCCAGTTCATCGGCACCTCCGCCTGGTACTTCTGGGTGGTCAACCTGCTCAAGGTGCCCCTCAATATTAACCTCCAACTTATTACCTTTAAATCGTTTATGACCGATCTTACGCTGCTGCCGGTAATTTTATTCGGCGCCCTGTTGGGTATTATCCTGATTAATAAAATCCCCCAGCGTGGTTTCAATTTTATCGTTTCCCTTTTGGCCACTGTCTCTGCGGTTTACTTATGTGTCCAGGCCCTTTGGCTGATGTTTTTTAGCTCCTAGCGATTGTAATTTACCTCTAGTTGCACCTGCCGCAGCCGCTATAACTTAAGCTATAACAAACCGTTACCGTCATAAAAATATTTTATTTTTCCCTGAACCTTCTTGACATTTTAAAAGTATTTGGCTATATTGCCAAATATAAAACTATAGCTATAATTTATATTGAGGTAACAAACAATGAATGCCAAAACTCAAGCCCAATATACCGCCCGTGCCAACATCATCAAGGCGATTGCCCATCCCACCCGCCTTTTCATCGTTGACCAGCTCGCGGAAAATGAGAAATGCGTCTGCGAGCTTACCAGGATGATCGGCGCCGACATGTCCACCGTATCGAGACATTTATCCGTTCTTAAAGCCGTCGGCATCATCCAGGACGAAAAACGCGGCCTGCAGGTTTACTACAAGCTCAAGACACCTTGCATCTTGAACTTTTTCAGTTGTGTCGAAACGGTTATCAAGCATAACGCCAGGGAGCAATTGCAGCTCCTGGCAAAATAAATCATTAAAGGGTAGGGAATTATTATGAAGCGGGAGTTGAAGATATTTGCAGCATTAGCTGCTATTTTTCTGGTGGCGTATTTTCTGCCGTTAAGTAATCCAAAGATTCAGGAAGCAATCCAGGAGTCGTTTCGCCTGCTGCAATGGTACGCCCGCAATCATACATTGGCCTGCGTTGTGCCAGCGTTATTCATCGCGGGGGCGATAATTACTTTCCTGTCCCAGGCCTCTGTGATGCGTTATCTTGGCCCGAATGCCAATAAACCACTGGCCTATGCGGTAGCGTCGGTCGCCGGCTGCGTATTAGCGGTTTGCTCTTGCAGCGTGCTTCCGATGTTTGGAGGGATTTATAAACTCGGCGCTGGTCTTGGTCCTGCGACGACATTTTTATATTCCGGCCCGGCGATAAACGTCCTTGCGATTTTCCTGACCGCCCGCGTGCTTGGCTTTCCGATTGGAGCAGGTAGATTTATTGGGGCCGTGGTTTTTTCCGTGGTCATCGGGCTATTGATGGCGGTGATATTTCGCAAAGGTGAGCGAGCAAAGGCAGAAGCCGTCTTACAAATGCCGGAGCCGGAAAAGCCGAAACGGCATATTGCCAAAACAGCTTTGTTTCTAGCCGGTATGATTCTTTTTTTAGTTTTCAGCGACTGGTTTAACCCCGGCAACGTTGTGGTGAAAACAAGTGACGGCCGAGAGTTCAAGGCCGTTGTCATTCATGAAACCAAGGATGCGGTTCGTCTTCAACTTGAGGAAAACCTCGGTGAAGACAAGCTCGGTGACAAAATTACATTAAGCAAGACCGAAATAGCGAATATGCAGGAGCAAAAAACCTTGATTATAGCCATTCTCCACATAAAGTGGTATTTAGCCGGGCTGATGGGGCTGCTTGTGCTGCTGATGGCCTGGCGATGGTATGAACGTGATGAGCTTCGCCAGTGGCTGCACAACACGTGGGATTTTGCAAAGCTGCTCGTGCCGCTTCTTTATGGCGGCGTATTCATTGTTGGATTTGTAAGTGTTTTGCTGCCGGAAAAGCAGGTGGCCCAATGGGTGGGCGACAACAGCCTGCGGAGCAATCTGATTGCCAGTGTCATCGGGGCTTTTTGGTATTTCGCTACGCTGACCGAGATTCCCATTACGCAGGCGTTGATGAAGCTGGGGATGCACAGCGGCCCAGTGATGACGCTGCTGCTGGCGGGACCCGCGCTGTCACTGCCCAGCATCCTGGTAATTCGTAAATTTATGGGAAACATCAAAACCTTAGTTTTTGTTCTGCTGGTGGTTGTTATGTCCACAATTTCGGGATGGATATTTGGTGTATTCTTTGGATAAATAAGGGCGAGCCGAAACCTGAAAACTATGGCTGATAAGCCGCGACATATTTCTGATCTTTCGCTTGACAATAAGCGTCAGGGTTTGAGTTTGTTTGAAAAATATCTCTCCTTGTGGGTGGTATTATGTATAGTCGGCGGGGCGATTTTAGGAAAGTATGCCCCGGAATTTGCCCAATGGCTTGATAGCCGGGTAATCAAAGTCGGCCAAGCCCCGGTGATTTCGATACCAATCGCCATTTGTCTGTTTTTCATGATGTATCCGATCATGGTAAAAATAGATTTTGGCGAAGTCCTCAAAGCAGGCAAAAATATCAAGCCGGTGGGTTTGACTCTCTTTGTTAACTGGGCCATTAAACCCTTTACCATGTACGCGATTTCACTCTTTTTTCTGGGGTTCGCCTTTCACAGTCTGATTGGCTCCGAGGCGGTGGACCACGTGAAAATCCCTTTTGGCCTTGATTTAAGCGTCGGCGCCACCTATGGGGCGGGCAAGGTTATTGAAATCGCCGGCGTAAAAATGCTCGAGGTGCCGCTCTGGCGCAGTTACTTAGCGGGTTGCATCCTGCTGGGTATCGCGCCCTGTACGGCAATGGTTCTGGTTTGGGGATATTTAGCCAAGGGAAACGACGGACATACCCTGGTAATGGTGGCTATCAATTCTTTGACCATGCTTTTTTTCTATGGTCCCTTGGGTGGATTTCTCCTTGGGGTGGGTAAACTACCCGTTCCCTGGCAGGCCCTCTTGCTTTCGATCTCGATATATGTAGCGCTGCCCCTGGTAGCAGGCTATTTTACCCGAAAATGGATTATCGCGGTTAAAGGGCAAATATGGTTCAAGCAGCAGTTCCTCCACTTTCTGACCCCAATAACCATTGTCGCCTTACTGGTGACTTTAGTGCTTTTATTTTCCTTTAAGGGTGAGGTGATTCTGTCCCAGCCGCTTACCATTCTCTGGATAGCGGTGCCGTTATTTATTCAGACGAATATTATCTTCTGGCTGGGGTATGGCCTGGCGAAAATAATGAAACTTCAATATGAGGACGCAGCCCCCTCTGCCATGATCGGAGCCTCCAATCATTTTGAAGTGGCGATAGCTACCGCCACCATTTTGTTTGGTTTATCCTCCGGGGCCGCCTTGGCAACCGTTGTTGGCGTGCTAATCGAGGTTCCGGTAATGCTTATGCTGGTGCGGATATCCCTGGCGACAAAAAAATGGTTTTGATCGATAATTTAAGATAAAGAGGAAAAAAATGAAAAAATTGCAAATTCTCGGTACCGGCTGTCCCAAGTGCAAAACCCTGACGGAAAACGCCCTCTTGGCCGTCATAGATTTAGGCCCGGAGTACGAGCTGGAAAAAATAACCGACATCAACGAGATCATTAAATTCGGGGTCATGATGACGCCCGCCCTGGCGGTAGATGGAAAAGTAAAAGCCGTCGGCAAGGTACTCTCGCCGGCTGAGATTAAAAAAATTATCGCCTGAAATGTTTTTACTTTAGTTGAATGTTTATATCTTGTTTTGGCACAAACGGGATTATTTCCCAGGAGGCTTAAAAAATGAGCGAGAATAATATATGCAGTCGTAATACGGGTGAAAAGTTGATTTTCGCCTGTTCCGGTGCCGCTGATGTAGGGCAGATTACCGATCTTGCCGCCCGCCGCCTGACCCAAAAAGGCTCAGGCAGGATGTTCTGCGCCGCCGGTATCGCCGGACGGGTCAGCGGCATAATCGAGACCACAAAGGCTGCGGCAAAAATCCTGGCCATGGACGGTTGTAATCTTGACTGCGTTAAAAAAAGTCTCGAATTGGCGGGTTTTAACGATTTCTACCACCTGCGGCTAACTGACCTGGCCCTGGAAAAAGGCAAATCTCCCGCCACTGATGATAATATCGAGAAAGTCGTGGATAAAGCCCATACTCTCCTGAATTAAAATTTTGAAAGGACCCGGCATTATGAAGCCCAAAACCATTATTACCATTGTGCTGTTGCTGTTTATCGCAGCCAGCGTAGGATTTATGATCGCAAAAGGAATCCAGCCCGCCAGAGATAAATCAGCCGATGACACAATTATACCCAACAATATCCCCTCCGCGGAAAACACCCATAAAGTAATCGCCTATTACTTCCATGGCAGTGCTCGCTGTCCCACCTGCCGCAAATTTGAAGCCTATACCCAGGAGGCGATCCAATCTGGTTTCGCCAATGAGTTGCAATCTGGCCGGCTCGAATTGAAAGTTATCAATCGGGACGCACCGGAAAACCAGCACTTTATCCAGGATTTCCAACTGGTTGCCAATTCGGTGATAATAGAGGATACGCAAAACAACAGGCAAATCAGGTGGAAAAATCTGGATAAAATCTGGGACTTTGTAAGGGATGAGCAAACCTTCGTTAAGTACGTGCAGAACGAGATCGCCGCTTTTCTCGCCGGTAGCCAATGAATACCTTACTTTTTAGCGCCGCTTCCGCGTTATGGCTGGGCATCTTAACCTCGATCAGTCCTTGCCCCTTAGCTACCAACATCGCCGCCATCTCATTCATCTCCAAGCGGATAACTCGATCCCGGAGGGTAATTCTTTCCGGTATTTCATATACTTTGGGAAGGATGTCGGCCTATCTTGCCTTGGCGATAATCCTCCTTGCCGGGGCCTTTTCCATCCCCTATCTATCTAATTTTCTCCAAAAATATATGAATATGCTGCTGGGCCCGGTTTTAATCCTGGCGGGCATGTTCCTGCTGGAACTGCTGCAATTAAAATCTTTCACTATTAGCCCAGGCAAAAAGCTTCAGCAAAAAGTGGAAACAGGCGGTCTCTGGCATGCGGGCCTTTTGGGATTTATCTTTGCCCTTTCCTTTTGCCCCATTTCCGCCGGTCTTTTCTTCCTCAGCCTGATCCCCCTTTCGGTTAAAAATAATTCACCCCTGCTCCTGCCGCTGCTTTACGGCATAGGCACAGCCCTGCCGGTCCTGGTTTTTGCCTTTCTCATCGGTCTGGGCGCCCATTCCATCGCCCAGACTTACAATAAACTGACCATCTTCGAACGCTGGGCAAGGCGGATCACCGGCGTCATTTTCATCATGGTGGGTATTTACTATTGCCTGACCTATATCTTCAACATTTCCCTTTCACTTTTCTGATAATTAAAATAATCCTTTCCCCTATTGCCCCATTTTTATTATTATCGGATAATATTTCAGCTATTTGCGAAATGGAGGCATCTTATATATGCGGGTATTATTCCTTGGTAGCGGTGAGTTTGGCTGCCCCAGCCTCGTCTGGTTGGCGGGTTCTCCGCACAATTTACTGGAAGTAATAACCCAACCCGCCCGCCCTGCCGGCCGGGGTCGCCAGCCCCGACCCACCGCTATCGCCCAATTGGCTGAGCAATTGCACCTCACCTGCCGTCCGACCGACAACATTAATGACCTCGCCCTCATTCGGCATATCAATGATTTAAAGCCCGATATATTACTGGTGATAGCCTTCGGCCAAAAGATCGACTCGGATATCCTGAATAATGGCGATTATAGGTGCATTAATTTACACGCTTCATTACTGCCCCGTTACCGTGGCGCCGCCCCGGTCAACTGGGCTATCATCAACGGTGACACCCACACCGGCCTATCCGTTATCGAACTTAATGAGCAATGGGACGCCGGCGACGTTTTAGGCCAGATCGGCATTGATATCCTGCCGGGCGAGACCGCCGGCCAGCTACACGACCGACTGGCTGAACTGGGACCAAAGTTGTTAGACCAGACCCTGGAAAAACTCGCCGCCGACGCCATAGAATCTGTCCATCAGGATAAAAATCTTGCGACATACGCGCCTAAACTCAGCAAAACCGACGGTACCATCCATTGGGCCTTGCCCGCCGAACAGCTTTGCCATCACATTCATGGTATGTGGCCCTGGCCCGGCGCTTATTGCTTTCTGGCTAAATCCACCCAATCTCAGCCGTTTCGCCTGACCATCGCCCGAGCCGAGGTCTCTTCACCCTCCACCGCCGAGATACAGATTTCTCCCTATTTGCCCGGTCGTCTTGCGAAGGATATGACAGTATTTTGCGGCACCGGCCGATTAAAACTGCTCCAGGTAAAGCCGGACAACGGAAAATTGATGGATTTTACCGATTTCGTCAATGGCCATCATTTGCACCCAGGCGATCTGTTTCTCGATGGATAGCTTTTTTACCTTTAACTTTTCCTATGTCTCCACCAAAAATTATTACTCTTGCCGACGACACTCCCCGCAATATCGCGGTTAACTGTCTTTTAGCCTTTGAATCGGACCGTCGGTACATCCAGTCCAGCCTCGATACCATTTTTCGCCGCCGCAACCCGTCTGACCGCGACCGCCGCCTGGCCGCTGAATTAGCCTTTGGTGCAACCCGCTTCCTTATCACCCTGGATTACCTTATCTCCCAGCATAGCAATCGGCCTTTACCCCGCATCGACATAACGCTCCGCCAGATACTTCGCGTCGGCCTGTATCAGATGATTTACCTTAGCCGTACACCGGATTTCGCCGTCGTGCATGAAGCTGTTAACCAGGCCCGCGGCACCGGCTCGCCCAATGCCGCCGCTTTTGTCAACGCCGTTTTACGCTCCGTACAGCGGAATATTGTTAGTATAAGCCCCAATCCACCGCCGCGAGCTGCGATTTGGATCGACAGCCAAAATGCCTTGCAATTCAAATCCCCCTTCCTGCCCGATCCCGCTAAAAATCCCGCCAAGTATTTCAGCCTGGCCTTTGCCCACCCACTCTGGCTTATTAGACGCTGGCTTAAGCAATTCGGCCGGGAAACCACCCGGAAAATCTGCCTGGCCAATAATTGTCGCCCCCCCTTAATCCTGCGGGCCAACCGCCTCCGCTGTACGGTGGAACAATTACAGCAGGAGTTGCTTTCCCACGATATTTCCGTTGAACGCTATGGCAATGCCCTCCAGCTTGCCGGCTCTGCCTCGCCCGTGCACCTACCCGGCTATGACCTCGGCTGGTTTACCGTTCAGGATACCACCGCCATGTCCGTGGCCGCTCAGCTTGCACCCCAGCCCGGCCAGCGTATCCTTGATCTTTGCGCCGCCCCCGGTGGTAAAACCACCCACCTTGCCGAATTAATGGACAATAAAGGCCTTATCGTCGCCTGTGATATCAGCCCGGAGAGGCTTTCCCTTATCGAGCAAAATGCCGATCGGCTGGGCATTTCCATTATTCATACCCTTCTGGTTGATGACCTTGACAGCTACATCAAAGAGAACGGTCTTTTCGATAGTGCTCTCGTTGACGTGCCTTGCAGTAATACTGGGGTTTTAGCACGTAGGGTCGAAGTCCGTCACCTGCTGCGGCCCAACGACCTGCCGATTCTGGCGAAAAAGCAACTGGCTCTGCTCAACCGGGCCGCCTCCACTGTGAAGGAAAATAGCCCTGTTCTCTACAGCACCTGCAGTATCGAGGCGGTGGAAAATGACCTGCTGGTGCGGAACTTTTTACGTCAAAACCAGTCATTTACCCTGCTGCATCAGGAACGTACCCTGCCCAGCGGATATTCCGATAACCTCTCTGACTCACCGATCGGCGATTTGCCCCGGCTTCCCTCCCGCGATGGCGGCTTCACCGCTTTACTTGCCCCCAACTTTCCTGCCGATAAAGAACTTTTTTATCTTTGAGTAAATTTTTCTTTTTCCACCTGCCGATATATTCAACGGATGGTGGTTCTTCTTTTAATAATTTTAATCTTATGTCGTTAGAGATTTTTTCAATGTCTTCGATGGAAACCTTCATCGTCGTTGTTGGATTAGTTGCCGCTATCGGCGGCAGTTTGATTCTCCTTTCCTGCCTGGCTCACAAACGCGCCCAATTGGTCAAGGCCTTCAACATCCAGATGGAAATCGAGGAGAGAAACCGAAAAATTGAACAAAGCAAAAGGCGTAAAGCCGCTTTCCATGCCGAAAAGCTCTCTCCCAGCCCGCCGGTTGTGCAGTAATTGACCGATCCTTCAGCCGCTGGTTTTTTACTGTAATAATTATCTTGGCAAATATTTTCCGCAATATTATAATATATCCTTGTATCAGCCGGGGAGTAGCTCAGCTTGGCTAGAGCGCTGCGTTCGGGACGCAGAGGTCGCAAGTTCAAATCTTGTCTCCCCGATTTTTGCCCACCACCAGGCGGGCTAAAATTAGAGCATGTTATCTCTTAGATTTTTCTTGCATTCGATATTTCTATAAGTAATAATATCTTTATGAATATGGGAACCACAAACTATTATTCGGTTAATTTTAACGGCTTTTCCGTAAGTCCCCGCCGTTTTTATGCCCATATCTCCCGCACAACCAGCAGCACCAGCCTGTACCTGCTATTAAGTGGTATTTTAGCCCTTCGGGGCTAAATATACGCAATCTACCAATTCAGTTTCTATCGATAAAAATCTCCTGTAATTACAGCGGGTTTTTGCTACAATAATAAGTTCTATTTGCCATAAGTCCTTATTTTTACAGGCTTAAAAGGACGACAAAATAGACCTAAAGACTCTTTGGAGGTTTCCAAAATGTCTGTTGTTAATGATTACGTCATAATATTTGATTCTACTCTGCGTGATGCTGAGCAGAGTCCCGGTGCCAGTCTGAGCGTCTCGGAAAAGCTGGAAATCGCCCATCAGCTCGCCCGTCTGGGTGTCGATGTGATCGAAGCCGGCTTTCCGGTTAGTTCCCCTGTCCAGTTTGAGGCGGTCCAGCGGATCGCCCGCGAGGTCAATGGCCCGGTAATTGCCGCTCTCGCCCGGACCGTCATCGGCGACATCGATTCCGCCGCCCAAGCCCTGAAAGACGCACCTAAATGGCGGATTCATACTTTCACCAGCACCTCACCTGTGCATATGGAGCATATGTTAAAGATGGGGCCGGCCCAGGTGCTGCAAAAAGCCGTACAGGCCGTTAAACACGCCCGAAATTTCACTGACGACGTGGAATTCAGCGGCCAGGATGCCACTCGCTCGGATATCAAATTCCTCCGCGAGATAATCCAGGCCGTAATCGAAGCCGGTGCCACAACCATAAATATCCCAGATACAGTAGGTTATGGCATACCCCAGTTGTACGGTGCTTTGATCGCCGACCTTAAAGAAAACGTACCTGGGATGGATACGGTGGTTATCAGCACCCACTGCCACAACGACTTGGGCCTGGCCACCGCTAATTCCCTTGCCGGCGTCCTCAGCGGTGCCCGCCAGGTAGAATGTACCATTAATGGACTCGGTGAGCGTGCCGGTAATGCCGCCCTGGAAGAGGTCGTCATGGCCATTAAAACCAGAAAGGACATTTTCACCTGCGATACCCGGATCAAAACCACCGAGATTTACCGTACCAGCCAGCTTGTCTCCCGCCTGATGGGCCTGGAGGTTCAGGTCAACAAGGCCATCGTCGGTGCCAACGCCTTTGCCCACGAATCAGGCGTCCACGTTGACGGCCTGCTCAAAGATCGGACCACCTACGAGATAATCACCCCGGAATCGGTGGGCGTAACTGCCAGCCGCGTCGTCCTCGGCCGCCATTCCGGCAGGCACGGCTTTAAAATCCGCTGCCAGGAGTTGGGCTTCGAACTGGATAACCGGCAGCTCGATACTGTTTATCAGCGTTTTACCGAACTGGCCGACAAGAAAAAAGAGGTCTTTGACGAGGACATTATCACCCTGCTGGACGATACCATCCCCGCCGCCGCCGAGACTTTTCACCTCGATTATCTGCAATGTAGCTGCGGCACCGGCACTATCCCCAGCGCCACCGTCCGCATTCTCAGTCAGGGCCGGCGATTGCAGGAATCCGCCTGGGGCGACGGCCCCGTGGACGCCGCCTACAATGCCATCAGCAAGGCCACTGGCCTGCACCCCAAACTGGAAAATTACAGCATTCGGGCCATTACCTCCGGCACCGAAGCTCTGGGTGAGGCGGTGGTAAGGATTAATGCAGGTGACCGAATTTACGCCGGCCGCGGCGCCAGCACCGATATCATCGAAGCATCGGCAAAGGCTTATGTAAACGCCTTGAATCACATGATTGCCCGCGGCTCCAATGGAAAATAAATACTATTATTTCGAAGGATTTATATGCTATGACTATGACTATAACCCAAAAAATACTCGCCGCCCACAGCGGCCGTAACGCCGTCCAGCCCGGCACGCTCATCAATGCCGCCCTGGACGTTATCATGTGCCATGATGTCACCACCCCCCCTGCCTTGACCATGCTGGCGGAACGCGGCATTTTTGCGCCGTTTGACTGCGAGAAGATCGTCGTCACCCCGGACCACTTTCAGCCGCCCAAAGACATTGACAGTGCCTCCCTGCACCAACGGCTCGACACCTGGTGCCGCCAAAACAACATCAAGTATTATTACCCCATCGGCCAGGCCGGCGTCTGCCATGCCCTGCTGCCCGAGCAGGGTCACATTCGGCCTGGCGAGGTCATCGTCGGCGGCGACAGCCACACCTGCACTTACGGCGCCTTTGGCGCCTTCAGCACCGGCGTTGGCTCTACCGACCTGGCCGCCGCTATCGCTACGGGCGAGCTTTGGTTTCGCGTGCCGAAATCGATAAAGATCGTTTTAAACGGCAAACTCCCCCCCGGCGTGTACAGCAAGGATGTTATGATCAACGTCATCACCCGGCTCGGCACCGACGGCGCCCGCTACCGGGCGATGGAGTTTGTCGGCCCCGCCCTCAAGGGTATGTCGATGGAGGCCCGCATGACCATTACCAATATGGCCATTGAAGCGGGAGCTAAAAACGGCATTATGCACGTTGACGACGTCACCACCGCTTACCTTAAGGAGCATCTTAAGGAAGACCGCCCATACACCGTTTATACTTCCGACACGGACGCCGAATATGAGCGGACCGAGGAATTTGATTGTTCCGCTATGGCTCCTACCGTCGCCCTGCCGCATCTGCCCAGCAATGGCCGACCCATTACCGAGGTGGCCGGCCTGCCCATGGACCAGGTTTATATCGGTAGCTGCACTAACGGCCGGATCGAGGACCTCCGTATCGCTGCCGGCATCCTGAAAAATCACAAGGTCGCCATTCGCACTATTGTGGTCCCTGCCACCCCCTTGATCTGGAGGCAGTCGATGGATGAAGGACTATTCCAGACCTTCTACGACGCCGGCTGTGTGATCTCCGCTCCGACTTGCGGCGCTTGCTTAGGCGGCTTTATGGGTATTTTAGCCGCCGGTGAAAAATGTGTCAGCACTACCAACCGTAATTTTGTTGGCCGGATGGGTCATCCCAAAAGCGAGGTCTATTTAACCAGCCCGGCCACCGCCGCCGCTTCCGCCATCGAAGGCTGCCTCGCCGATCCCAGACGTTACCTTTAAAATGTATTATTTAAATTCAAAAAAGGAAATATTATAATTAAAAATGCAAATGGAACGAAAACAGTTTAAAGTTATATTCAAAAAAAGGCTTTATCAGTTTACCTTGAAATTGATCGAGTTGCTCGATAGTTTACCTCAGGATAATACCTCCCGCAGATTGAGCGATCAGCTCTTAAGAAGCGGGACGAGTATTTTAGCGAATTACGTTGAAGGTCAGTCATCAAGCAGTAAACGAGAATTTACCAATTATCTTAATTATTCTCTCAAATCCGCTAATGAGAGCAAGGTCTGGCTGGCTTTATTGCGCGACAGCAAACGAGTGAAAAGTGAAAATGCCGCTTGGTATCTCAAAGAGCTTGATGAAGTGTCCAAAATCCTGGCATCGAGCATAATGAAGCTGAAAGGAAAGAAATAACTTTTACTTTTTAAATGTGATTTTTACTTTTTCCTTTTTAATTTTTAATTTTTTAAAGGATAATCCAATGCCGCAAGCCCACGTTTACAATAAGGATCATATAAACACTGACGAAATCATCCCCGCCCGGTATTTAAATGTCGACGATGAGACACAACTTGCCCGGCATTGCCTGGAAGATTTGGACCCGGAATTTGTCCGCAAGGTCCGCCCCGGCGATTTTATTGTTGCCGGCGAGGATTTCGGCTGTGGCTCCTCGCGGGAACACGCCGTCTGGTCGATCCGTGGTGCCGGCGTAGCCGCCGTAATCGCCGGCTCCTTTGCCCGGATATTTTATCGTAACGCCATCAATTGCGGATTCATGGTCGTGGAGCTGCCCGGCGCTGCCGAAAAAATCGCCGACGGTGACGAGCTGGAAATCGACGCCAAGGCCGGCAAATTGAAGGATATTACTCAGGGCAAAACCTATGATTTCACCCCCCTGCCGGACTTCGCTTTGGACATCATCACCGCCGGCGGCCTGCTCAACAAACTCAGCCGGAAAAAATAACCCGCCCACAAATTAAATAAGATTTAAGGGTATTTTTTGTCTTGACGGTTAACATAAAAGCCCTATAATTAGCGGCGTCTTAGTTTTTTCGTAACATATTGCTAACAATGGGTTACGAGCACGCTGCGGGAAAGTACGGAACTCTCAGTCTCGATTTCGAGACTTTGGGCCGTGAAGGCAACCATCATGGTCGCGACCGCAACCCGAAAGCAACCTTTCCGAACGCAAGGAAACTCTATGTTTGAGAAAAATAACCCGTGAATAAACGGCCGAGGCGTGTTGCGTTTATTGGTAGTAGCTTGCCGCGTAAGTGCGGTATTGCCACCTACACAGCGGACCTCTGCGACGGGTTGGAGGCGCTCGCCCCGCAGGCGGAGTTTTTCCAGGTCGCCGTGACCGACATGGAGCGGGGTTACGAATACGGTCCGCGGGTGCGTTTCGAGATCGCCGAGAAGGAAGTTGCCGCCTACCGGCGTGCAGCCGACTTCCTGAACCTTAACGGCGTCGAGGCGGTTAGCCTGCAGCACGAGTTCGGTCTCTTCGGCGGTCCGGCCGGCAGTCACATTCTGGCCCTGCTGCGTGACCTGCGCCTGCCGATGGTCACCACTCTGCACACTATACTCCGCAGCCCGGATGTGGCCCAGCGCAAGGTCATGACCGAGATCGCCGCCCTGTCCGACCGATTGGTGGTGATGAGCCGCCGCGGCGAGCAGTTCCTGCGGGAGACTTACGGCATACCAGCCGAGAAGATCGACTTCATTCCGCACGGCATTCCCGACGTGCCCTTCGTTGACCCCAACTTCTACAAGGACCAGTTCGGGGTCGAGGGCAAGATGGTCATGCTCACCTTCGGCCTGCTCTCGCCCGGCAAGGGCATCGGCAGCGTAATCGAGGCGCTTCCGGCCATCCTGGCCAGGAATCCCAACGTGGTCTATCTGGTGGTCGGCGCCACCCATCCGCACCTTCTGCGCCGCGAGGGCGAGTCCTACCGACTAGCCCTCGAGCAGATGGTCCAGGAGCGCGGCGTAGAGGGCGCGGTGGTCTTCCACAACCGATTCGTCAGCAAGCAGGAACTGGTCGAGTTCCTGGGTGCCGCGGACATCTACATCACACCTTACCCAAATGAGGCGCAGATAACTTCGGGCACCCTGGCATACGCAGTAGGCACCGGCAAGGCGGTGATCTCGACGCCCTACTGGTACGCTGCGGAGCTGCTCGCCGAGGACCGCGGCACCCTGGTACCCTTCAATTCCCCGGAGGCCATTGCCGAGAAGGTCCTCGAATTGCTCGGGAATGAGTCTGTCCGCCATGCCATGCGCAAGCGGGCCTACCTGCTCGGACGGGAGATGACCTGGCCGGTGGTTTCCGAACTCTACCGCAAGAGTTTTGAGCGGGCACGGAGCCGACACAAGCGCCCGGCGGACCCAGTGGGCGTGTTCGTCACCATGAACAAGCGGCCACGCGAGTTGCCCCTCATGCGGCTGGACCACCTCCGCCGGCTGACCGACAGCACCGGAATCCTGCAGCACGCGGTATTCGCTGTGCCCGACTTCAGCAAGGGCTACACCACGGATGACAACGCCCGGGCCCTTATTCTCGCGGTGCTGCTCGAAGAGGTGGAGGATGAGGTCTCCTCGCAGTGCCAGGACCTAGCCGCCCGGTATATGGCCTTCCTGTGGTATGCCTTTGATCGCGCCAGCGGCCGATTCCGCAACCTCCTCTCCTACGACCGGGATTGGACCGACGAGGATCTCAGCGACGATGGTCATGCGCGGGCGCTTTGGGCGCTGGGCACCGTTCTGGGCCGCTCCAAGAACGAGGGGCTACGGGGGCCAGCCGCGAACCTTTTCGATCAGGCCCTGCGCAGCGCAATGGACTCCACCTCTCCTCGCGCCTGGGTTTTCTCGCTGCTGGCGATCCACGAATACCTGCGACGCTTCTCCGGAGATCGCAATGCCCAATTGGCCCGCGAGAAGCTTGCCGAGCGACTCCTGGACCTCTACAGGAGAGCCAGTGCTGCCGACTGGCCCTGGTTCGAGGAGGTCCTCAGCTACACCAACGCCAAGCTGCCCCACGTCATGATGCTCTGCGGCTACTGGATGGGCCGCAACGACATGACCGAGGTGGGACTACAGACCCTCGACTGGCTGGTTCGGCTGCAGCGCCCGGATGGCGGCCATTTTGTACCGGTGGGATCCAACGGCTTCTGGCGCCGCGGCGGGCCGCGTCCCAGGTTCGACCAGCAGCCACTGGAGGCCTACGCCACGGTGTCAGCCTGCCTGGAGGCCAACCGACTGACTGGCGACGCACGCTGGCAGAAGGAGGCCCAAGTAGCCTTCGAGTGGTTTCTGGGCCGCAATGACCTGCGGCAGCCTCTCTACGACCCAGGCACCGGCGGGTGCCGCGACGGCCTGCACCCCGACCGGGTAAACCAGAACCAGGGGGCGGAGTCAACGCTGGCATTCCTTCTTTCACTGGTCGAAATGCGTCTAGCCGAGAACATCATTCAAAGAACGGAGATAACATGAGACTTACCAAGGAGCCGCGTCTGTTTACCCGCCACCCCAGCAACCCCATTCTCTCGGTTCAGGACTGGCCTTACCCTGCCAACACGGTTTTCAATGCCGGCGCTACGCGGCTCGCCGATGGCAGCACCCTGTTGCTCTGCCGCGTAGAGGACCATCGCGGCCACTCACACCTGTGCGCCGCGCGCTCCGCCAATGGCCTGGACAAATGGACCATCGACTCCCAGCCGACCATGCTCCCCGACCCCATGGATCACCCCGAGGATATCTGGGGCATCGAGGACCCGCGCATCACGTTTGTGCCCGAACTGGGCCGTTACGCGGTGGTCTATGTCTCGTACTCCGAGGGTGGCCCGGGCGTGTCGCTGGCGATGACCTCCGATTTCCGCACGTTCGAACGCTATGGAATGATCATGCCGCCGGAGGACAAGGACGCGGCTCTGTTCCCGCACCGCATCGGCAACTGCTGGGCGCTGGTGCATCGGCCGGTGAGCCACACCGGCGCGCACATCTGGCTTTCTTACTCACCCGATCTGCGCCATTGGGGCACCCACAAGATAATCCTGCCCGCGCGGCGGGGTGCCTGGTGGGACGCCGGCAAGGTGGGCCTCTCGACCCCGCCCATTGAAACCAAGCGCGGATGGCTGCTTCTCTATCACGGCGTGCGCATGACCGCTGCGGGATGCATATATCGGTTAGGCGCGGCGCTGATGGACCTGGCGACTCCCGAACGCTGCCTGCTGCGCGGCGACGAGTGGCTTTTCGGCCCCAAGGAGCATTACGAACGCCACGGCGATGTGGATAACGTGGTCTTTCCCTGCGGCTACACCGTCGAACCTGACGGCGACACCCTGCGAATTTACTATGGCGCAGCCGATACCAGCATAGCCCTGGCTACCGGTAGCATTAACGGCATTCTTGCGTGGCTGGATCGCCAGGGGCACCCCTTAGCGGACACGCTGTAGCAGGCCAACACCTTTCTCCGAGTTAACATCCGCGTCGCCTTCGCATTCCTATCTGTCATCTCGAACTTCCGCCGGATTAGCTTACACATAATCGTTCTCCGCCGCCGGCCGCCGCCCGCCGACACGTCAGCGAGTTGTTTTCTTTTACGCGACTCATCCGAGGGTTTCTTATATATCAGGGAGGTTCTTATTCCCGAATTTATTCCGGTGCTTCTTGTCCGACTCGTCTGACCAGTTTCCGCGTCAGCGCTGCGATCGCCGCTTTTTTACGCCCGCCGCCAAATTAAATAAGATTTATGGATATTTTTCTGCCTTGACGATTAACGCAAAAACCCCCTATAATAAGCGGTGTTTCAGTTTTTTCGTAACCTATTGCTAACAAGAGTCTGTGCGAGATCGCCAAAATGGGTATAGACGACAAAATGATTAAAGAAATCGTCGAGCGCATTCTGGCGGTGACTCAACCGGACAGGGTGATATTGTTCGGCTCCGCCGCCACGGGCCAGATGTCCCGCGACAGCGACATTGACCTGCTGGTCGTCGAAGCCAATCCCGGCAATCCGCGTAAAGAAAGTGTACGGATCGATTCTTCCCTAAGCGACTTAGGGTATCCTTTCGATGTCATTGTCATTTCCACGGACTGGTTCGAGGCCAGCAAGAATGTCATCGGCGGCATTGCCTACCCCGCCCACAAGTACGGAAGAGTGATCTATGATACCGCGAGCCCTCGCACTGGCCCAATTGGTGCGTAGTGCTATTTTACCATTGTTGTCGGCGTAGTCAGACAGTTATGATATTTGATCCGAACCCGAATGTCAGCGTCACAAATAGTTCCGACATTAGTGGACATCTGATAAAAATTATTTCGAGTAAGATTGATGCTTTTACCCCCCTGCCAGCCTTTGCCCTGGATACCATCGCCGCCGGCGGTCTGCTCAACAAACTAGGCCAGAAGAAATAACTTTTTCTAAATTAAATAAGATTTATGTCTTACACCTATAACGATCTGGATCAGTTGCAGGAAGAAGTTGAGGACGTCCCGGACCCCGGTACGGATATTTACCACAGCTATTTCTACGATTACAACGGCTCCCTGCGTTACAAGGTTTACGGCTCGTATGCGAATAATAGTTCGACCATCGTCGATGCGTATGATGAGTATCAGTATAACAACCAGCAACGCCTCTCTGCCTTTCTGCCCGATAGCTCCGATGCGGTAGCCTATCGTTACAATCCGCAGGGAATCCGCGTCAGCAAGCAGATCGGCTCCAATAATCCCATTTCGTATTTGATCGATCCCCAGAACGCAACCGGCTATCCCCAGGTCTTTAAGCAATTACAATCGGGCCAGGCTGATGTGCTTTATATCATTGGCCTGGACGTTTTAGCCCAGGCCACCGGCTCGTCCGCCCCGCTCTATTTCCTCTACGACGGCCACGGCTCGGTTCGGCACTTAGCTAATTCTTCCGGAACGGTAGTCGATTCCTACAATTACGACGCCTACGGCAATGCCCTCAGCTTCACCCCAACCGATGGCCTGTATTATACCGGTGAGATGTTCGATAATAACCTCGGCTGGTATTATAACCGTGATCGTTATTCTATTCCATCGCTGGGAATTTTCAACCAGATGGATCGCTTTGCCGGTAATAACAAAGATCCCCAAAGCCTGCACAAATACCTCTACTGCCACGCCAATCCGGTTATGAATGTCGATCCGAGCGGTCAGTTCAGTATCTGTGAGTTATCTATGAATATAGGCATGAGGATATGGTCTTTTAACGAGTATGTAGGTTCCTATGTAACGGCTATAAAACCCATTATCGCAGCGACATGTGGTGTAATGGTGATTTATGATTGGTATTTAGGCATACAAGCTGGAACCAAGCTTACTGGTTATAGCATAAGCCTTTTAAACGCTAATATACCAGCCATTTTCCATCTTGGCCTTGGTGGTGGCGCTGAATTGGTTGTTGGCAAAAATCAAGGCGCTGCACTTTATGGTTTTTGGGGACCAACCACTCATTATGGATTCGGAGTCTCCACTGCAAATATAGGTTTCCTATTCAATATCCATGATTCAACAAGATACGAAGGTAGAAGTAGAGCAATATCTTTATCTTTAGGCCTTATACCAAGCCCAGTTAGATCATTCATAAAAAAACAATTCCAGACCCTTCTTCCAAATTTACATGCTGCATTTCTGAAGCGACTACCGGAGTTAAATACTATTCTTCCGTCCGGAGTTATTTCAGCATATTCGAATGCTCTTACTAAATTAGTCACTTTAGTGTTGAACGAAAATGCTTCAATTACTTTATGGGGTGGTGGAAGTGGAATGTGCGGTTTCAGCATAGCACCAGGAATTTCATCATATACTAGCTCGAGTTTTGACGCATTTACAAACAAAGTTATTACTAGTTATTTGTTTTATGAACAAGCATGGCCAGAAGATGATGAAGGCAAGGACATACCAGTTCCGTTTTAGAGAAATAAATAAAGATTTAACAGAATGGTCTAGTTTTTTGAGCACTGACATATTTGTTCAATATATTAATATTATTTTTTATATACTTTTATCGGTGTTTTTATGAAAGATTTGTTTCGAAACGTTTTATTGATATTATCTTTTTTAATGGGTTTATTAGGATTTGTTAGTTTGCTTGCTATTCCTGTATGTCGTGGACTAAGTTACGCCAATATTCGTATGACATCTACCCATATAAGGTTTCCTCTTAGTGAATCTGTAGAAGATTTAGCTGTTGATAAGAATAATAATATTATAGTATTTATACGTGATTATTCCAGAATTCAAATTTATCGAAATAGCGGAACTTTTTTAAAAGGATGGTTTGTAGATACTGGAGGAATCGCACCGAGAATTTATGTTGATCCAAACAATCATATAAACCTTGCTACTATGAATGAAAAGCATTATATTTTTGATATTTTTGGGAATCTTTTAAGTGAGTTTATTGATCAGGGTATTTATGAAAAATATAGCCATACAGTCGCATCTGGAAAAACTCAGGATTCGCAAGGCAATAAATTTAAGTTATCGATGAATTTCTTTCGAACACACATCTTTAAAATAACACCAGAGGGCGATAAGACCATTGTTGTTTCTGACCCAATTTATGTTTGGCTGTTCAGATTTATTTTTCCTGCTTTGTTATTTTGTATGTTTTGTTCATTTTTTCTTGTTTGCCTTGGTCCGCGATATGGTATATTTCCAGAGAACCGTCTTAGCAAATTTTTTAAAAATTATTTTTGATTGAATGATATAAAAGCCAGGTCAAATTAAAGGTGTCAGTCAAATTAAAGGTGTCAAAATTAAAGGTGTCAGGTACTTTATTTGTTGACGAAAATATTATTTCTTGTTATTTTTAAAATATATGGGTCGTCCTAAACGCATAGCTCTGGGCGGTTATGTCTATCACGTTTTAAATCGTGCTAATGGCCGATTACGGATATTTCGCAAGCAGGGAGATTTTCAGGCATTTGAGCAAATACTGGGGGAAGGCATCGAACGTTTCGAGATGCGGATTTGCGGTTATTGCCTGATGGGTAATCACTGGCATCTTTTGCTATGGCCGCGGCGCAATAGCGATCTTTCTGTCTTTATGCGATGGATCACCCTTACCCACGTCCAGCGTTTTCATTCTTCCCATGGGACGGTGGGCATAGGCCATCTCTACCAGGGTCGCTATAAAAGCTTTCCCGTCCAGGATAACAGTTATTATTTGACGGTAATGCGTTATATCGAGAGCAATCCGCTGCGGGCAGGTCTGGTTAAAAATGCCGCTGATTGGCCCTGGTCGAGTTTTGCGGCAAGAAACGACCGTGAATCGCAGTTCCCATTAAGTGATGGGCCGGTAATACTGCCTTCCAACTGGTCGGAGCTCGTTCACCGAACGATAGACCACCGGCGATTAGAAACTATTAAGAACAGCATCAATCGCTGTTCACCGCTGGGTGATAAGGAATGGACCAGAACCACCGCCGTTAAAATGAATCTGGAATCGACTCTGAGGCAAAAAGGAAGACCCAGAAATAGTACCTGACACCTTTAAATTCTCCTGAATTCTCCTGGAAACAGAAAGTCGCCTTTTAATATATATTAAAGTGTTGATAAATACCGTTTGGTGTGTAGTAAATAAAGTTTTTTTAGAATAAGCAAAATGGTCTAAAAAATTTAGAATAAGGAATTTTGTGCGGCTTTAGCCACATAAAAGTGACAATATAGGTTTGATTTTTCGTATTATTAGACTTTTCCACAATACTATTTGTGGGGGTTTGAAATAATGATAAAATTTGCGAAAATATCTTTGTGGTTTATATTCATAATTGGTGCTTGTGGATTCATTGCAACTATTATATGTAATATAATAAGCAGTTTTGGGGTTATAGCCGTGTCATCATATATTGAATTTCCTCTCGGCAAGCCAAGATATATTGATGTTGACATAAATGACAGGATTTATTGCTATTCAAGTTTTTACAACAGATTACAAATTTATGATAATACAGGCAGGTTTATTAGGGGTTGGTTTATGCCATCTAATAATTTCATGTATATTGATTCTAACGATGAAACTATAAATGTAGTTACTTTTGATGATGAAATGCTCGTATATAATATTTACGGAAATCGTATCAAAAAAGCGCATATGAAAAAAGGGTATTACCGGAAATATTATTTGGTATATGCGAAAGATGTTGCGTATGATTCTAAAAATAACTTATATCAATTTTATAGTGTTTTGTTTTCGACAAAGATTGAAAAAATAAGTCCTAATGGGGAAAATACTATTGTTGTTAGCGAGCCGTTCTTTTTGTGGCTTTTACGAATGCCTTTTCCCGTTTCCTTTTATCTCATATTACCTCCGTTAGTCTGGGGCATTGATGAGGCATTACATAAAAGGAAACTTGGGAAAAATAGGGAAAAATAGGGACAGTCACCTATTTATAAAAGGGATTTTTCCCCTTTAATTACATTATACTGCATAAAAGAAACCGGGGAAATATTCTATTTTATTGAAAATAATAATCCGTGTAATCCGTGTAATCCTGTGGTTAATAATATCTGTATTAATTGATTATTTATGTCTTATATTCGTGTTTTTCTGTACTTCGTGGTGAATAATATTTTCTTATCTTTTCCTAGCGGGAGAAATAAATATCATCGACTCGTCGGGTCGGTATGTGCTATAAGGTAAAATCACCCGCACCTCTTCATCTAAAATTATATATTATAAAACCTGTTAATCCTGTTAATCATGTCTAAATTTCTTGTTTTTATAATCTGCGAAATCTGCGTCAATCTGTGGATAATATTTTTATTTTCTTGGCGAGCTTGGCGCCTTAGCGGGATAAATAAGTATTATTTACTGGCTGGGCCGGAAGTGGGTATAAGGTAAGACTGCCGGTTTCTCTTTGTCGGCGATCTCAAATTATTTAAATAATTCTCTGAAAAAACTCGTTTTTTGTGGAGAATTACCTCGTAATCATGCTTTTTATCACCAATTTTGCCAATTTTCGCCCCAATTTTCACCGTTTTTGCCCGGATTTTCACCGTTTTTCACGCGAAATACCACGTTTTTCCCTTAGTTTTGCGTGAAGAAAGTGAAACTAGGCCATCCAGGCAATGCCCGGCCTTGTTCTCCGCCGCCTTCTTACCTTCCTACTTTCTTACCTTTCCACCTTCTTACTTTCACACTTTCTTAATCTTTCTACTTTCAACTCTCGACTTTCTACTTTCTCCGCCGCTTCGGCGGCCGCCTGGTTATTAACTGGAAATCTCGCAGACAGTTATGTACAATTATTCCTTGTTTTTTGGAAAAGGAACTCATTAGTTTTTGAAAGGAAAGACACCCGTGTACAAGATAGCTGTTATACCCGGCGACGGCACCGGCCCGGAAGTAACCAGGGAAGCGGTCAAGGTCCTGCAGTCAGCCGCCCAAAAGTTTAATTTCAAGTATGATTCCGTCGAATTCGACTTCGGCGGCGAAAGATATATGAAAACCGGCGAAACGCTTCCCGATAGTGCCGTCAAGGAGTTGCGGCAATTCGACGCTATTTTGCTGGGCGCTATCGGCCATCCGCAGGTCGCCCCCGGCATCCTGGAAAAAGGGATACTCCTTAAGCTCCGCTTCGAGCTGGACCAGTATATCAATTTACGTCCCGTGCGGTTGTATCCCGGTGTCCAGACCCCTCTTAAAGACAAAGGCCCCAACGAGATAGATTACGTTGTGGTCCGGGAAAACACCGGCGACCTTTACACCGGCACCGGCGGATTCAGTATGAAGGGTACCCCGCACGAGGTAGCGGTTCAATCGGCGGTCTATACCCGCTTCCAGGTGGACCGCTGCCTGAAATACGCCTTCGAGTACGCCCGCAAATACGGCAAAAAGGCCCGCGGCAAAGGTGAGCATAACACCCTCGCCCTGGTCGGCAAAACCAACGTCTTAACCTATGTCTATGACCTGTGGGAGCGGGCTTTTCACGAAATGGGCAAAGTCCAATACCCCGATATCAAGCGGGAGTATTATCACGTGGACGCCACCTGCATGTGGATGGTCAAAAACCCCGAATGGTTCGACGTACTGGTGACCGGCAATATGTTCGGCGATATCATTACCGACCTGGGCGCGATAACCCAGGGCGGGATGGGTCTGGCTGCCGGCGGAAATATCAACCCCGACGGCGTGAGTATGTTCGAGCCGATCGGCGGTTCCGCCCCCAAGTACACCGGCAAGGGCGTTATCAACCCACTGGCGGCGATTTGCGCCGCCGGCATGATGCTCGAAACCCTCGGCCAGGAAAAAGCATCCCAGGCCGTCGAAACCGCGGTTAAGTTCGTAACTGCCAATAAACTAAAGAGCATGGCGGCGGGCAAGATGGGCTACTCCACCACCGAGGTCGGCGACCTCGTCGCCCAGCGGGTAGCTGAGCTATAAAATTGATAATGATATAACAAAACCTGATGAGGTTAGGTTATGCCGGCTAATCTCACCCCGCAATACAAGAAGGCGGAGGAGCTTTTCCGTCAGGCAAAGAGCACCGAGGACAAAATCTCCGCCCTGGAGCTAATGCTCTCCGCCATTCCCAAGCACAAGGGCACCGAGCACCTGCAGGCGGATATCAAGCGTCGGCTGGCGAAACTGCGGGAGCCGTCAGCCAGCAGGAGTTCCGCCCGCCATGCGGACATCTTTTACGTCCCGCGGGGCACCGCGGCTGGTCAGGTGGTTCTTTTGGGCACGCCCAACTGTGGAAAAAGCGCGCTCGTGGCGTATCTGACCCACGCCCACGTCCAGGTCGCTGACTTCCCCTTCAGCACGGCCGTGCCGGTACCCGGCATTATGCCCTACGAAGATATTCAGATCCAACTGGTCGATATGCCGCCGATTACTGAGGAACATATCGCACCCGGTCAAACCGGGGCCTATCGCAACGCTGATATGATTTTAGTCGTTGCCGACCTGTCCGCAGAAGACGTTACCGAGCAGTTGGATATCTGCCTGAATTTCCTGCTGGAGAGGACGCTGATTCGACCGGCGGACGCGGATGAGAATGACGAGCTTTATAAAAGGATGACCCGCACCTGCCTGTGGGTGGCCACTAAAGCGGACTTGGCCGGGCCGGGCGATTTCGAGACATTGCAGGAGATGTACCGCCCCCGGCTGGAGATGATGGCTGTCTCCATTAATGAGCCGGCAAGCCTGGGCCGACTGGCCCGGCGGATATATGAGCTGTTGCGAATCGTTCGCGTCTATTCCAAATTGCCCGGTAAAAAACCGGATATGGATCAGCCCTTTACCCTGCCGACCGGCTCAACCGTACAAGATTTGACCTGCAAGATTCATCGTGAGCTGACGGACAAACTCCGATTCGCCCGCATTTGGGGCCCGGATAAATACGCGGGCCAGCAGGTGCCGCGGGATTATGTTCTGCAGGACAAAGATATAATCGAGCTGCATTTTTCCTGATTTCGTTTATCCTAAACTGAGAATAAAATTGGAAATCATAAATGTATCGGATATTAATCCAAAAATATAATTCAGGAATCATAAGTCACCCAACATTGATTTATCTATATTGATTATAACGATCGTGCCGGCTGGGTAATATTTTCTATCTCCACAAAATGCGAAATTTTTCCGTCTGCCTTTGTCGTTTTTTTATTTATATTGTAACCTTGAATTGCCGCTTTCTCTCCGCGGTGTTGTAGTTGCTGTTGTATATACAGCCCTTTTCCCCGAAATTATTCATTTATTAAAAGGACGGATGAAAATGAAAACTTTCATTAGCCTCCTGCTGGCAGCCGCTTTTGCCCTGTATGTCGTTCCCGCTTTTTCGCGGGGTGATTCACCCTCAGCCCAGGACTCGCAAACCAGCCGCGCCAAACTAATTCCTCTCGGCAACGACTACGCCCCTAACGCAGCCGGCAGTATTCAGCACAACACCGACGGCAATTACCTTGCCTTTGTCTTCAAGGCCTATAACCTCGTTCCCAACCAGGACTATCAACTGAAAGCCTCCGGCTGCCTCCTCGCCATCGTCCGTTCCGACGCCAACGGCGAGCTGCTCGTCAACAGTTACGTCACCGATCCTGAGCTGCTGAAGAAAATATCCAATGATATCAAACGCCGGTTCAATCTCTGGCAGTCGAGCCATCGCCTGGCTCTGTCCGAGGAGATCTTCAGCTACAGCTACGTCCCTGCCGAGCCGGCTAACTAACTACCGCCTGCTCCTGCCTGAAAACCTAAGAAACATCTTCTTTTTTAACCCCCTGGGCGGACAGGGGTTTTTTTATATACCTTATTGTAAACTTTCTCAGATATATTTATCATAATCTGCACTCAAACCTGCCGCGACCTGCCGCGATGGGCGCATGCACGGCGGGTCGAGCGGTGGTTTTTTCGAACCGGTATATCATTGCAATATTGTTGTAAGGCCCTGTGGAGGGCAAGTATCGATAAAATAATCTGCGAAAGTGAGCATAATGGAATTCAAGCCAAAAATAGACAAGGTTATCGCGCGATATAAAGCTTTTTGGGAATTCGGCGATGTCGATGATCGGCCAGTTGTACAAATCCAAATACCTTCCTCTTTAGACGCACGCGAAGCAATGTATGGGGCCAGTTTTGATAAAATACTGGATTATTACGAGAGGCTATTTCAGGAAAGAATCGAATTATCGGATGATACGATCCCCATAATCAGTACGTTTTCATATTTCGGGCATACGCTTTTACCGTCGATTATGGGGTCGCCGGTTTTGGTGAGGGGCGGATCTATCTGGTCGGAGCCCATCCTGGATAATCTGCAAGATGTTATCGGCCTGCGTCCAGATTGGGAGTGTGATAATTACCAAAGATTTCAGGATTTTTACCGATACTTCAGCGAGAAAGCCAGCGGACGTTTTTGCGTTGCCCAGCATCTGGCGAAATCTCCGGGAGAACTGATGAGCAGTTTGCGCGGTCCGGAAAAACTTATTTTTGATTTTTACGATCAACCGAAGCTGGTTAAAGAATTCGGCCAGATGTGTCTAAGGTTTTCGCTGGAATACAGCAAGCGTATTCTAACAGACGTCGAATTGACGGAAATAGAAAGGGGGCAGGTTTACTGCTATGCTAATTGGGTGCCGAAAGACACGGCTTGTTTTTCCGAAGATTTTACAGCGAATTGGTCGCCTAAAATCTATAATGAATTTATAAAACCGCTGGACGAAAGTTTTATAAGCTCCTTTTCTGTTTCCAATATGGAATGGCACAGCGGATGCTCGCATATATTTTCTGAAATACCGCCGGTGGACGCCATTGAATTTAATCTCGACCCTGTTCACGCGGGTATCGGCGAGGTATTTGACGATTTAACTGCCTACATCGGGAAAAGTAAATTTTTGCTGCCCTGTAAAAAAGAAGATATAAAAAAGGTGATCGATGTTTTTGGGGTTAGAGGATTAATGATTGTTACGGCCTGCAACAGTGTAAAGGAAGGGAATCAATTACTGGAAGATATAGCTGAATGGACGGATAAATATAAGAGAAAGCATTTAGCTTAATAAATCCTGCACGGGTCAGGCTAATTGGTGAAAAAAGATTTAATGCTTATCTAAATGGGGTCAGATCAAGATGAGGAAAACACGGAGTTAAGAAACTCAACCACTGGCAATGAATAATAATGTCCCTGATTCGCCGACGGCGAATCAGGCGGCGAAAATATCAATTTATCAGAGCAGGTCAATTTCATAGTTTATGCCCCTTCAATTATTTACGCAAGGTCTTCGGCGGTGCCCTGCCAGAGGTATTTCCTGGTCTCGGAAATAATAACACCATTAAGCAGTAAAAGTGAAACTAAATTAGGTATCGCCATCATGGCATTCATGGCGTCGGCCAGGCCCCACACCAGGTCAAGCTCCGCTACCGCGCCGACAAATACCATAACCACCCACAAATAGCGATAAGGTTTTATAGCGACCTTGCCAAACAGATATTCAATCGCTCTCTCGCCGTAATACGACCAGCCAAGTATCGTGGAAAAGACAAAGGTTAACAGCCCAATCGTCAAGATAACCGAGCCAATAACGTGAACGTGCGAAAATACTTTATTGGTAAGGTCCCCGCCGGACAGCCCCTCCAGCCCTTGCGGATAGCGGATGATACTGCTGACGAGCACCAGGCCAGTGATGGCGCAAACCACTACCGTATCCCAGAACGTACCCGTCGATGAAACCAGCGCCTGTCGGACGGGATTTTTCGACCGCGCGGCGGCGGCTACTATGGGAGCAGAACCCAAGCCTGATTCATTCGAAAATAACCCCCGGGCAATGCCATAACGGGCGGCAATCATCAGGGTGGAGCCGGCAAAGCCGCCACCCGCCGCCCGGGCGGTAAAAGCACTCTTGAAAATCAAAGCTATAGCCGGGATAACATATTGGGCGTTTATCGCGAGGATAATGATACAACCGAGCACATAAAAAATCGCCATAAAGGGAACCAGGGTTTCACAGACACCGGCAATCCATCGTACACCGCCAAGAATTACAACAGCAGTAAGCAAGGCCAGAATAATGCCGGTGGCATAGGTGGGAATGTGAAAGGTGCCCTGCATCATTCCCGAAATGGAATTGGCCTGTACCATATTGCCGATACCAAAGGCGGCAAAGGCGGTAAATATGCAAAACAAGACACCGAGCCATTTCTGTCCCAGGCCTTTTTCGAGGGCGTACATCGGCCCACCGAGCATGGTGCCGTCGGAAGTTATCTGGCGGTATTTAACGGCGAGCAGGGCTTCAGCATATTTGGTGGCAATACCGAAAACGCCGGTGAGCCAGACCCACAAAACCGCGCCGGGACCACCCAGGGCCACAGCCGTAGCCACACCGACAATATTTCCGGTTCCGATAGTCGCGGCTAAAGCGGTGGCCAGGGCACCGAAGGGGCTGACGTCGCCGGCGGCGCCTTTCTCCTTAGTAATCGAAAGCTTGACGGCAAAACCAATATATCGCTGGATAAACTTCAGGCGAATCGTCAGAAAAATATGCGTGCCGAGCAGAAGAATGAGCATCGGCGGACCCCAGAGTAATTTATCATTAAGCTGCGTGACAAGGTTATTTAATACCTCCATATACTACCTTTCCAGTGTTAAGCCATTATTTCGGTCCGCATCGGATATCAACGTGCTAACACGACAAAAAAGCAGAATAATCGTTTGACCCCCATAAAACAAAGGTAAAAAAGGCATTTCGCCCACTGGCCGTCTTTTCGCCATTGGTCAATATTAAACAAATCCTGACAGGCTATACTAAGCTGTATGTTGCGGTCCGGCGGCGGCGAGAGAGGGTGGATTATGGCTCTTTTTTTACTTTTTGGGTTTTGCTTTGCCGATTACATGGGCAGGAAAACCGATAGAAATGGGTAAATAACAGAAAACAACCAGGCAGATGAGCCGGCTGCGGGAAATACTTGTGAATGGCTGGTAACAAGGGACATAAACCACTGAAAAGGCGATGGCAGATTTGGCGGGCACGATTGAGCACGCCTGTCTTGCTGGCGCGGTTCGATGAACATAAGGTGGTGTCAGCAATCACGGCGGTCAACGGGGGACTGGCCATCCTGACGATCGGTTTTTTTTCCTGGCTGACCAGTATGCCGTTAATATTCCCGGCATTAGGCCCGTCGGCATTCATACTATTTAGCAGTCCCTTCGCGAAAGCAGCGGTCCCCCGCAACGTTATTATGGGACACATGGTCAGCCTGGCGAGCGGCTATGTTGCGTGGCAGATGGTAAGTTTCATGTCTGGTTATCAGGTGCGGCTGATTACAGGTGATTGGCCGGTGTTTTGCAGCGCGGCCGCGGCCATGGCGCTAAGCAGCCTGCTGATGATTCGTCTTTCCTGCCCGCATCCGCCGGCGTGCGCGAGCGGTCTGATTGTCGCTATGGGAGCTTTCGGCCAACAGTGGCATTTACTGCTGATGGCGCTGGCAGTGGTCATACTGACATTTCAGGCAGTAAGTCTGAACCGATTCGCAGGTCTGCAAGTACCAATATGGACAAAACCCCATGATGATAATCCGTAAATCAGTGTAACGGCAATCGTGACCACGCCTGCTTGCAACAAAAAACCCGGCGAAGCAATAATATAACTACCTAAATCATTTAGTCACCCAGCAGGAGGCGAGGTGGTCGGGATTGCCGGCTTTTTGCTCCAGTTGCGGGATGTCCCTGCCGCAGCGGGCGATTCGCATGTGGCAGCGGGGATGAAAAGGGCAGCCGGTGGGCGGATTGACCGGGCTGGGCACCTCACCTTTCAAGACTATCCGCTCGCTTTTACGGCTAGGTATGGGTTTGGGGATCGCACTGAGCAGGGCCATGGTATAGGGATGCCGGGAGTTGGCGTAAAGCTCGTCGGCAGAGGCGTACTCGACGATTTTGCCCAGATACATCACCGCGACGTAATCGCTGATATGCTCCACTACCGCCAGGTCGTGGGCGATAAACAGATACGTCAGGGCCATTTCCTCCTGCAAATCCATGAGTAAATTGATAATCTGCGATTGGATGGAGACATCGAGGGCGCTGACCGGCTCGTCGCAGACGATAAATTTCGGATTAAGCGCCAAGGCGCGGGCAATGCCGATCCGCTGGCGCTGGCCGCCGGAAAATTCGTGCGGGTATCTACTGATATAACCGGCTGATAACCCGACCTTCTCCAGCAACTCTTCCACCCGCGCGCGCCTGGCGGAGCCTTGGGTTATTTTGTGCACCTTCAGCGATTCGCCGATGATATTACCGATGGTCATGCGTGGGTTGAGCGAGCCAAATGGGTCCTGAAAGATAAGCTGCATATTCCGCCTAAGCTGCCGCAGCTTGCGGCTGGTAAGCTCAAAGACATCCTGGCCGGCAAATCGCACCTTTCCCTGGGTCGCGGGAATCAGTTTTAAAATGGTCCTGCCGATAGTGGTCTTTCCGCAGCCGCTCTCGCCGACAAGTCCCAGGGTTTGGCCTGAAGCGATTTTGAAACTTACACCATCCACTGCCTTTACATAGCCGGCGGTTTTTTTCAAAAGCCCTTTCCGCAGGGGAAAGTAGGTCCTTAGCCCTTCAACTTCAAGCAGGTATTTACCATTATCAGTCATATTCCATCCCGATATTATTTTTCATTAATTTTGTCTTCATATCCCGGTGCATACCAGCAAGCGGCCCAGCGGTTCGGCTGGACTTCAAGAAGTCCCGGCTCAACTTGCTGACAACGTGGATCCGCATGTCCGATCGGGCAGCGGGGGTGAAACTTGCAGCCGGTGGGAAAATGCAGCGGATCCGGCACACTGCCGGGAATGACTTCCAACCGACGGCGCTTGCCGCCCAGTCTGGGCAGCGACCGCAGCAGACCCTGGGTATAGGGATGCAGCGGTTCGGCGAAAATATCTCTTACTGCCGCCTTTTCCGCGATTTTCGAGGCGTACATCACCGCTACGTCATCGGCGTTTTCCGCTACCACCGCCAGGTCGTGGGTTATCAGCATAATGCTCATTTGATTACGCTGTTGCAGTTCTTTGAGCAGATCCATTATCTGGGCCTGGATTGTCACGTCCAGGGCGGTGGTGGGCTCATCGGCGATCAAGACCGCAGGACTACAGCTCAGGGCCATGGCGATCATCACCCGCTGCCGCATGCCGCCGGACATTTGATGGGGGTACTGGCGCGCCCGCTGCTCTGGCTCGGCGATACCCACCAGGCGGAGCATTTCAATCGCATGCTCCCAAGCGGGCCTGCCTTTCAACCGCTGATGCAGCTTTATCACCTCGACGATCTGCTCGCCCAGGGTATAAATCGGGTTCAAGCTGGTCATCGGCTCCTGAAAAATCATCGCGATATCGTTTCCGCGGATATTCCGCATCTGGCTTTCCGCCAACTGAAGGAGATTTCGCCCCTTGAAGATTATCTCACCGCCGGCGATCCTGCCCGGCGGATCCGGTATCAGGCGGAGAATGGACAGGGCTGTCACACTCTTGCCGCAGCCGCTTTCGCCCACCAGAGCCAGCGTCCTAGCCTGCTGAATATCCAAACCTACTCCATCAACGGCTCGCACCTGGCCCGCCTCGGTGTAAAACACCACCCGCAGGTTTTTGATGGCTAATAAAAGTCCGTTTTCGCTCATGCCGCCTTCCTCAATCGCGGGTCAATCGCATCCCGCAGGGCGTCGCCCACCAGGTTATACGACAGCACCGCCAGAAAAATCGCGACGCAGGGCGGATAAACCATATAGGCAGCCACCCCCAATGAGTCGTAAGCCGTCCGCAGAATATTGCCCCAGGAGGGACTGGGCGGCTGTACGCCAAAGCCCAGCCAGCTCAACCCCGCCTCCAGCAGAATCGCACTGGCGATCCCGAAGGTTATACTCACCATCACGGGGGCGAGCGAATTGGGTAGAATATGGCGGAACATTATTCGTAAATGCCCAATCCCCAGCGCCCGGGCGGCGATTACATAATCCTGACCCTTAATCCGAATGAATTCTCCCCGGGCATAACGGGCGATGCTGGTCCAGCGGGTAAGACCGATGACAATCATCACGTTGATGATGTTCGGCTCCAGCCAGACCATAATCGCCAAAATCAAAAAGAAGACGGGAAAGCAGATGACAATCTCAATAATCCTGCTGATGATAATGTCCACCCAGCCGCCCCAGTATCCGGCCAGCGCCCCCACCGCGATGCCGATAAGTGCGGCGATCCCCATCGAGACAAATCCCACCTTCACAGAAACCACTGTTCCGTGAATCATCCGGGCCGCCAAGTCCCTGCCGAGCTCATCGGTGCCCAGCCAATGCCAGCGGTTTGGTGGACTCAAAAAATTAGCGGTTTGCTCATACTCGCTGTAAGGTATGAGCGGCCAGATGGCAAACGCCTGCGGATCAAGCTGATGCTTGGCGTCGAATTGGGGAAGATTAAAGGGCGGGCTTTTATTAATCCAGTGCGGCCCTGTTCCCCGCGATTGAAAAAGCTCCACCACGGCAGGGAAATACCACTTTCCTTGATACTTGCAGACAATCGGCTGATTGGTCGCCAGCAGCGGGCTGAAAAGTGCAACGAGCAGCATAAACCCCACGAAGCACAGGCCGGTGAAGCCCCGGCGGTTCCGCCGCACCCGGCTCCAGACGTTCAGCCAGTAATTCTCCGAGTGACGGGGCTTTTTCGCTTTTTGGAGGCGTTCAGTCATAGGAGACCCTCGGATCCACCAGGGCATAGCTTAAATCCGCCAATAATGTGCCCAAGAGCACCAGGCAGGCGGTGACAAACGACAGGGCCATGATCGTCGGATAATCGCGGGCCATCATACTCTCGAAAAATAGTCGGCCCAGGCCCGGCCAATTGAACATCACTTCCAGGATTACCGAGCCGCCGATTATCTCCGGCAAGAGCAGGCCTAAAAGCGTCATCAGCGGGATCAGGGTGTTGCGGAAGGCGTGCCGCATTATCACCCGGCGTTCGGTCAATCCCTTGGCACGGGCGGTGCGGATGTAATCCTGGCGCAAGACCTCGAGCATGTTCTGCCGGACAAAGCGCGAGTAATACGCCCAGGCCCCGAAACTGAAGCAGAAGGTAATCAGGGTGTAATGCTTGACGAGGTCCACGACTTTACCCCCCGCTGTCAACTGCCCGTAGTTGTCCGAGACCATTCCCTGGAAGGGCAACAGGTCCCACTGGACCCCTACCAGAAGTATCAAGGGGACCGCCATCACGTAACTGGGCACGGAATAAAGGGCATACAAGATGGTGCTGGATAAGGTGTCGAATAATTTATTCTGCCGGGCCGCCGCGTATATCCCGATGGGAATCGAGAGCATCAGGCTGAACCCGATCGAAAGGATCGCCAGCGACATTGTGGGCCAGAGCCGCTCCTTGATTTTGTCCGTAACTTTGCGGCGGTCCGTGGACATCGAATCGCCGAAATCCAGAGTGGCTAATCGGCCCAGCCATTTGACGTACCGCACGTGGATGGGCTTGTCCAGCTCGTAATACTTGCTCAACTGTTCATAAACACGGATCGACACCCGCGTGTCCATGATGCCCTGGGCTTGAAACTGGGCGGGATTGCCCGGGGCCAGGTTGATAATCACAAACGTAACCAGGGTAATCCCCAACAGGGTGGGTATCGCAATCAAAATCCGTCTGACAATGTAATTAAACATGATACGCTGCGCCAGCTAATTCCCCACTGGGCAAAAACATTTTTCCTTAAGGCAGCACAGCCGACCGCTTCTCCTGGCCCTTAGCTACCCACCAACCCAAAAAACTGGGATTAAAATTATAAATCCCCCGGGGACTGAACTGCACACCTTGTATTCTCTTATTAAATACCGCCAGTATAGGATTATTATAAATCCAGATATAAGGCTGATCCTCATACAAGATACTTTGAATCTCCTGGTAGATTTTCTTTCGCTTTTGAAAATCAAACTCCCGGCGGCCCCGTTCAATAGTTCATCAACTTGCAGATTGGAGTAACCGCCATAGTTTCTTCCCTGGTGGTATTCCTCGGTCCGCCAGAGGTTCCAGCCGGTATCGGGATC
>Ga0068714_10000163_pt1 | contig 147432 bp, 111 predicted proteins | sample MTBNYHSulfiMetaG_FD_62988 | JGI IMG/M metagenome (GOLD analysis project Ga0068714, IMG submission 62988) | Enrichment culture microbial communities from rom New York Harbor, USA that are MTBE-degrading - MTBE-NYH (New York Harbor Sulfidogenic)... | ecosystem: Environmental > Aquatic > Marine...
ATGCATTGCCTTTACTATTTCATAGTTATCTATTTTATTGCTTCCTATATAAAATATTTTTTCTTTGTTCCAGTCTTTTATGCATTTTTTATTATGTTTACATCCCTTGCATATAGCTTGGTTTTCTACTTTATAAAGACATGTATATTTATCTTTATTTTTATTTTTTTTTAATAATAATAATTTTTCTCCGCCTGAACATCTTACATTAAGCTCACCATCAATCATGTCTATTTTACAATTACGGCTGTATTTATTATCTTCATATACATTTTTATCCTGTTCATCCGCTATGTATGCATTGATTTTATTTTCTTCACAATATACTAAATTATCAACCGTATTATATCCCGCATCAAATATATATACTCCTTCTTTTGCTTTAACTTTTTTATCTTCCGGTATAGTCTTTTCTGTTTTTTCTATCATATTCTGCAATTGCCCCTTATCATTTCCATCATTCGTTACCTCATAACTTATTATTATTCCATTCTTCTCACAAGTTGATATTTGTGTATTATATCCTTCCGAAAATCCTCCGTCATTCATTCTCATTATACAACAGTCTTTATCTGTTATATTTTGTTTCATTTTTTCATTTAATGCATTATATTTCTCCTGGGATTCTTTCAAAAATCCTTCTATCTTTTCCATATCCTTTTTATATCTATCTTCCTTATTTCTCCAATATGCTTTCTCCTCTTCTTTATCTGTCTCTTTTTGTTTTTTTATTGCCAAACTGATTTTTTCTTCTAACCTCTTCTCTCTTTTCTTAAAATCTTCTATTGTCCCTGTAAACTTCCTTGATGTATATGCCCGAAACTTGCTTCCATCTATTACAAACTTTTCGTATTCTATATACCCTTGATTGTCCGCTATATATAATATCTTAATAAAAACTTCTTCTATCTCTTTTTCATAATCATTTATGAATCTTGATATTGTACTATGTTCAGGTGTTTCATTCCCGCTTACAAACATGTATCGCTGATCGCTTACGCATAATTTTGACAACTTCCTTGATGAAAATATCCCATCTGATTCCCCGTAAAATATTATTGCAAGCATACTTCTAGGATTATATTCATCAGGTCCTCCAAGGTCAGATGTTGTTCTTTTGCCAAATAGTGATATATCTATATTTTTAATTATATTCACTATAAATCTTTCAAAGCTTCCTTCCGGAAATGTTTCTATCGGATTGAATGTATAAAATAATATTTGATCTGGATTGTACTCCCTGAATCTTTTATTAAAAATCGGAAGTTTCTTTTCTTCTTTCTGTTTTGAAAGGGGTTTATTTAAATCCTCATATTTTCCTACAAAATCATTTATATCTTTATTCATTTATTCCTCCTATCTTTAATATAGACTTTGTACTCAATTATTTAAATTTTGTAAATTCTATATGGTTATGCAACGACCTCTATCGTTTTTTTTATTAAATTTTTTATAATTTATAATTTTGAAAGGAAGAAAAATTTACTAATATTAAAATATGAATTTTATTAAAATTTAATATTCAATATTACTAAAATTTCTTTTATCGATTAGCTTTATTGTAGTTTTATATTTTTTATTTTTTTTATAATATTCTATGTCAACAACCTGTCCGGGTTTTTTATTTTTTAATATATTACTTAATGAAGAATAATCTTTAATCTTTACATTATCTACTGCTACTAATATTTCTCCTCCGACATATACAATTTTATTACCGTATAATGCTTTTTCATCACCACCTCTTAGCCCGGCTTTATATGCTTCTCCATTGAATGCAACCTGCATTATCATTAATCCATAATTAACTTTATAACCTAACGTTTTAGCAATTGAAGGAGTAATAGGTAAAAATGTTGCATCAATCCATCCACGTTTAACATAACCGTATTTTATTATTTCATTTACAATATCTTTAACTGTATCAATAGGTATTGCAAAACCAACACCTACGCTTCCACCGGATGGAGAAATTATCATTGTATTAATGCCTATCATTTTCCCTGATGAATCTATTAATGGGCCGCCGGAATTCCCTGGATTTATTGATGCATCTGTCTGGATAGCTCCTTCTATTACAGTTCCTGATTTTGTTTTAATAGGTCTGCCGATAGCTGAAATAATACCTGCTGTTAATGTTCTATCCAAACCGAAAGGATTACCTATCGCATAAACCTTTTGTCCTATTTTTAAATTGCTGCTTGTACCTAGAGGTATAATATTTAAATCTTCTTTTGGATTTTTAATTTTTATTACAGCTAAATCATTTTCCGGATCAACACCTACAATCTCAGCCTCATATACTTCTTCTTCCTGAGACAAGGCAACTGTTAATTGATCAGCATCTCCTACTACATGATAATTAGTTATAATATATCCTTTTTTATCAATTATGGCACCGGAACCCTGCCCTTCACTGGTTTGAGGATATATATCAAAAAAATATCTTATATATTCAGTTTTTTTATAAGTAATATTTACTACGGATGAATTTAATTTTTCATATATTTTTATTGTATTTAATTCTTCATCATCAAATTTATTTTTTTCTTGATCTACCTGTAATAAAGGCAAATTATTTTTTTTAGTATATAATATACTTTCTTTTTTAACAAAATTCTTTTTAATATAAAGCATTGTTATCAGCCAAAAAATTATAAGAAAAAAAATTATTATTGAAGTTGAGATAATAATCATTTTTCTTATTTTATTCATTTTTTTGCTCCGGATTATTAAATTTAATTACGAATCTTTTATACTATAATTTAAAGAAATATAAATAAAAATTTATATTTTTTTATAATATTATCATTAAATTTTAATTATATAACAATTTTATAATATTTCAATAACTATAAAAACTATATAGTTTGTTATAAAAATATATAATTTTTGTATTTTAATTTAATAATAATTTACAAAAACTACATATTTTTTTATTTTGTTGTTGACAAAAAAATAAAATTTCTTATAATAAAATGAGATGAGTAATGTTATAAATATATGTGATTATAAAGAATATATTAAGTCACAAACAAATATTTGTTTTAACTCCGATCTGTTTGATGATAAACATCAGCATGGCAGTAAGATTATAATGCTTTTTGCGGAAGCATTTCCATTTCTTACTGATTTATTTGATATAAATAAATCAGGTGAGCTTATAACTGAATATAGTAATACCAATGTATTTAAGCACTGGTTTTGGAGAATTAAGCATATCTTAGGACAAAAATTAAAAAGAGATCCAACTTTTTATGATATAGGACATTGGATAGGTAAAGGATTATTTTTAAAAATAATAATAAGCTTATTGATTTATCATAAAATATTTATAAATGATGAAATAATAATAAAAATAATTGAAAAACAAAAAAAATTTCTTAATGATCTAATTGATATCATTGAAATATCTAATCTAAAAAATAATAACTTAATAGAAATATATAGTGATGATTATTATGTTCTTGATGAGCATGTTATTACAAGTTATGAGAATGAAGGTTTTTATTTATCAAATTTAATAATATAAATTATTCTCCTATTACACTTATCATAATTCTTCTGGTTCGCGGCTTATTATCAGAATCAATTAAAATAATCTGCTGCCATGTACCCAAAATTATTTCATTATTATGAACCGGGCATGTTATCTGAGGACCTATAAGACTGGCTTTTAAATGTCCATCTCCATTGCCATCATGCCAAGTGTTATTATGATGATAGTTAGCACCTCTGGGTATTATTTTATTTAGTAATTCCGGAAAATCTTTCTTTAAACCGGGTTCATATTCAATTGTTGTAATAGAAGCAGTAGATCCGATATTAAAAACATTTACAATGCCGTTATTTATCTTACTTTTTTTTACTATGCCGTATATCTCATCCGTTATATCAAAAATACTGTCAAATGCTGATGACGAAATCCTAATTTCTTCCTGATAAACCATATTACTCTCCAGAAATAAATATTAAAAAACCAATATTGTATGGTTTATTTATGAATTATAGGTACAAAAATATTTTATTAATGATAATTATTTTAATTAGATGCCTAAATCATTCACCATTGCCATTATTTGGTTTAATAGCAATATTAACTTCCATTGTACCAAATCTTGAACCAAGATTAACAGAAATAGTCTTTAATTTTATAAAACTTATATTATAATCTCTTCCAATTACTATAGTAGGAGGAGTAATATATAGTATATTATCATCACCGGACAACTCAATAGTCGCTCTTCCGGTAATAATATTAGCTATTTCAGCTATTGATGATTCAATAAAAGCTTCATCAACAACAACTACTTCATTAGGTCTAACTGCCTGTGCTATCCTTTGAGCTGTATGTTCTTTAAGACTGTATACTACCTGACCTTCAATAAAACCTGTAATACCTATTATTATTGAAATATCATTTGAAGGAACTGTATCATCTTTTATAGTCACATTAGTTTTTTCAAATTTAATATTGGCTAGTTTTTCAATAACCCCAATTGCATTCGATATAAAAGGATTTACCCATTCAGCTTTCATTGTAACTCCTATCTAATCAGTGTTTATGTATTTATAAATGAATTTAAACACATTAAAAAATTATTGTCAATATAATATAAAAATAAATTAATTTATAATTTATATTTCATTATTTTCTATTTTTTTTAATAAATTTTTTGTATTTATATCATCAGGATTAAATTCTAATATAACATTACAGTATTTTATAGCTTCTTCTTTATCACCTTTTTTATATTCCATAACAGCTAAATTGCTTAAAATCACAAGATCATCCGGATTATTTTTTAATGCCTTATAAAAATATTGTTTACTTTTATGATATATTTTTAAATCCATATAACATAAACCGATTTCATTAAATATATCTACAGAGTCAGGATTAAATTTAAGAGCATATTCAAAATAGGCTATAGCATCCTGAGGTTTATTTATTTTTTTGAAAGCAATACCTTTTAAATAATATCCATTCCATGATTTAGGATATTTTTCTAAATATCTATCTATATAATCAACTGCCTCTTTATCCTTATCAGCTAATAATAATTCTGAGGCTGTTTTATAATCATCATCCATATATCCGCTAGTTGAAATATCTTTGATTACCTGGATTACTTCACTTTTTCTATCAGAATCAGCCGTCTTTTTTATAAACTCTCTGAAATACTCAATTGCTTTTTCATAATTTTCTCTTGATAAATAGAACCTGCCAAGATAATAATAAGCCCTGTCATTTTTATTTTCAAAATTATCGATTATTATGTAATACTCATATGCCGACTCTTCTTCTTTATCAGCTTTATTTTCCATACCCATATTATATAAATATTGAGAATACTCATCATGGCAAACTGCAAGATTTAGATATTGATCGATAGATTCATTCTTTAATGCTAAAAGCAGTTTATATATTTTTAATGCTTCATCATAATCATTATTATATTCCGCTTCATAAGCAACTGATGAAAGTGACGCTTCAATATCGGGCTTAATGCTAAAAATAAAACTTCTGTAATAATCTATGTTATCATTCTCAGGATCTTCTGCCAAAACCTTAATCATGCCGTTTATAACATTATCCGGATTAATATCATCAATACTGAAATTTTCTTTATTTTTAATATATACGGGTAGAGATATATCTTCACGTACCTTAAAATCACCTATTTTAAAATCCTTCTTTCCTTCCATAGAAATAAAGTAAACATCTTCAAGCATTAAAAAACTCCATGCATACTCTGCTTATTAAAATATTATTAAACAAAACAGCCTCTTACCTTATTTTTGCATTGCATTCATTTTTTAATGATTTCAGTATTTCTTCGACACTGTTTTCTATTTCTTCATCAGTTAAAGTAGAATGTATTTTATTAAAAGTTAATTCAACTGCAATAGAGTATTTGCCATCTTCAATATTTTTGCCTTTATACAAATCAAAAACTTTTATATCCTGTAAATAATCAATATCCGCATTATTTATAGAATCAATAATATTTTTAGCATTAATTTTATCATCAACAATCAATGCCAGATCTCTCGTTGATGAAGGAAATTTCGGTACTTCTTTATATACTATTTCATTACCGGTATTCTCAAACATATCATTTAGTTTAATCTCTGCTATATATGTTTCACAATCCAGATCAAATGATTCACAAACAGAAGGATGAACTTTACCGAGGATACCGATATTTTTATTGTTTATTATAATGTTAGCCTGCTGATACGGATGTAAATATATTTCTTTTGATTCTGTAAATTTAGGAATTATTAAAAAATAATCAAAAATATAATCAATAATGCCCTTAATATCATAATAATCATATTTATTATCAGTACAGGTAAAGTCTTTATATCTTTTATAACCTCCGATTAAAACAGTAAGACATTTTTCTTCAACCGGAAAATCAGTATTGCTTTTAAAATTAGCATTGCCTATCTCAAATAAGCATAAAGAATTATTTTGTCTGTTATAGTTAAAAGAAGCTGTCCTTATCATACCCGGGATTAAAGAATTCCGCATACCAGCCCAATCATCCGTCAGAGGGGTTTCCAGATATATTATATCCCTGAAAATATGATTTTCAGGCAGTTTCATTTTATTAAACAATGACTTGCCGTAAAAACTGAAATTCATTAACTCATCACATCCTAGTCTATACATCAAATCTCTTAACTGCTTTTCTTTTTTCTGACTTGCCGTCCTGATTGCAGCCTGACAGCTTGGATAATGAGTTGCTTTTATATTATTATAACCGTAAATCCTTGCTATTTCCTCTGCTATATCTTCTTTAATAGAAACATCATTCCTCCATCCTGGAACATCAATGACTATATTTCCATTATTATTATCAACATTAAAACCAAGTTTTCTTAATATGTTAACAATAAGATTTTCTTCGATATTTGTGCCTAATTTATTATTAATCCAGCCTGCAGTAATATTTATTATCCTTTTGTCTCTTTTTTTCGGATAAACATCAATTATTCCCTCACAAACCTTGCCTACACCCAGTTTATCAAAAAAATAAAGTGCACGCTTTAAAGCCCAATCAACATTGTCTATATCTATTGCTCTTTCAAATCTGTAAGATGACTCCGATCTCAGCCCTGTTCTTTTTGAAGTTTTTCTGATCATTTCTGGATTAAAAAAAGCTGCTTCTAAAAAAATATTTTTTGTTGATCCTGAAACTTCGCTTATCTGTCCTCCCATAATACCGCCGAGACAGTGTCCTGTATGAGAATCCGCAATCACTATATCACCAGACTCAAGCTTCCGCTCAATATCATCCAATGTAATAAGCTTTTCATGATTTAAGGCATCTCTTATAATTAATTTATGATCTTTAATCTTATCCATATCAAAAGCATGCAAAGGCTGATTGCATTCCATCAGAATATAATTGGTTATATCAACAACATTATTTATTGGTCTGATACCTGCTTTAATCAATTTTAACTGCATCCATAACGGGGAAGGCTCAATTTTAACATCAAGAATAATCCCGCCGCAGTATCTTTTACAGTTATCCGTTTTTATCTCAACATTAAATAAATTAACAGTTTTTTTATCGATGACATTATATTTAATATCAATATCTTTTATTTTTTTATCATATAAGGTCTCAATCTCTCTTGCAACTCCTATCATTCCCAGACAGTCACCCCTGTTTGCCGTTAATTCTATATCAATCACATAATCGTTAAAGGGTAAAATATCATTGTAATTTGTACCGTTTGCTGTTTTTTCATCTAAAAATAATAAAGATTCACTTTTTTGCGGAATACCCAATTCTTCCCAACCGGCAAACATTCCTTCACTGTCAATACCTTTCAATTTTGTTTTCTTGATTTCCAATCCCGTTGCAAGCTTTACACCTTCTAATGCTGCTAAAACCTTATCACCTGTTTTTAAACCCTTAACATTTGTAATTATCTGCTTTTTACCATACTTGCCTGCATCTACTTTTGTTACAAAAAGCTTATCTGCATCAGGATGTTTGTCAATCTCCTGTATCTGTACAGCAACAACATCAGCATTACCGATACCGGTATTTATTAGTTTTTCTACCTCCAACCCGCTCATTGTGATTTTATCGGCAATTTCTTTTGCATCATTTTTTATATCTATAAGCTCTTTAAGCCACTCATATGAAACCTTCATGATCTTACCCTTTATTAATAATTTATTAAATTTATTTATCTAAACTGATGTAAAAATCTGATATCATTCTCATACAATAATCTGATATCAGGTATCCTGTATTTTAACATTGCAATCCTGTCAACTCCCATACCGAAAGCATATCCTGTAAATATTTCAGGATCATAACCGCCGTATTTTAATACATTTGGATGTACGGTGCCTGAGCCCAGTATTTCCAGCCAGCCGCTGTTTTTACATACACCGCAGCCTTTGCCCCCGCACATTATACAGCTTACATCAACCTCAGCCGACGGTTCTGTAAACGGGAAAAATCCCGGGCGCAGTCTGATCTTTCTGTCCTCACCGAACATTTTTTTTACAAAAAGCTCCAATACGCCGATTAAGTCGGAAAATTTTACATTTTTATCAACGATTAATCCTTCCACCTGATGAAACTGCGGTGAATGAGTTGCATCGATTGTATCCCTTCTGTAAACCCTGCCCGGAAAAATTGCTCTAATAGGATCTGGATTCATTTTTTCCATTGTCCTTATCTGCACGGGAGAAGTATGAGTCCTTAATAATAAATTGTTATCAAAGTATAATGTATCCTGAGCATCTCTTGCCGGATGACTTGCAGGGATGTTTAATGCTTCAAAGTTATAATAATCATTCTCAATCTCAGGACCTTCCGCAATGGTAAAACCCATACCTAAAAATATTTCTTCCATATCGTCAAATATTACTCTCAATGGATGCCTTGTGCCTGTAAAAGGCGCTCTTCCTTTTAATGTAATGTCTATTTTTTCATTCTCAAACTGTTTGTTTAACTCATAACCCTTTATTTTATCCAAAGCCCTGTTTAATTCATTTTCAATCTCATTACGTACGGTATTTACAATTGCTCCGATTTTGGGTCTCTCATCAGCAGAAAGACTTCCCAGTGTTTTGAGAATACCTGTTAACTCACCTTTTTTACCTAAAAACTGTATCCTGATTTCATCCAGTCTTTTACTGTCATTTGCCTTTTCTATCTCTAAAAGAGCATTGATTTTAATCTTGTTTATACTGTCCTGCATAATAATCCCTTAATGAAAAAATAAAGATATGCATTATCTTATATAAATAATAAATTGTCAAGGAGTATTATAAACAGTAAAATGTCATTTATTTTAAGGTTATACAAAAAAGGAAAAATAAAAAACCGAACCACAGATGAACGCTGATAAACGCAGATGCATATGTTTGGAATGTGTTTTTTTTAACAGCTTTAATCTGCGGTTAAATATTACTTATTTATTTATCAGCATATACTAGATCCTTTACTTTTTTTATTTTTTATGATATTCAGATTATAAAAATCATTAATATTGGGTATTTATATTGAAAGCAAAAACAATAATGATTTTAAGATTTGCCTTGTCATTATTCATTTTTATAGTAGTAGGCACACCATTTTTAATATTCCCGAGATTTTTTCATTTTAAATTTTTATTCCCGTTATTTAATGCACTGTATCGTTTTTCTTCAAAATTTAAGGTATATGATTTAACAGATTTTAAATTTGAGCTTGATACTCCTGCAATATATGCCAGCAATCACAAATGTTTCGTAGATTTTTGTTTTATATCCTCAAATTTAAAAAGGCCATATACAATCATGATTAAAAAAGAAATGACATATAATATATTTTTTAAATTTATTGCATGGAGAGTAAAATTAATACCTGTAAAAAGAGAAGACACGGTTTCAAGAGCAAAGGCTCTCCAGAGAGCAATAAAATTAATTAAAAATAAAAATACTTCATTAATTATTTTCCCGGAAGGCTGGTACAGCGGGGACAAACCCATAGGTGAAATATATAAAGGCATATATACAATGGCAAAAATGACCAATGCAAAAATCGTACCGATTGCAATATATGCATGCGATAATTCATTTTTAGATGAAAAAAAATTAAAATGGAAAAATGCTTATATAAAGGGTGGAAAGCCGATCTATTATAAAGACTATAAAAATATAAAAAGTTTTTTAACTGATCTTGAAAGCCGTATTTCTTTATTATATAATGAGATAGAAGAAGAATTAAAAAATTAATTCTTAAAATTAATAGGCTGACCTGTTGACTCCAATACAGACAGCCATAATTCACTCTCGGGATCAACAAGCTTTCTCTTTGATACAGCTATATCTATAGGCAGATGAATAAACTCCCCGTTATGATAACCGATTACAATATTTGTCTTACCGCTCATACCTGCATGCACCGCCATTTGTGCTAATTTTAAACAAAACACACTGTCATTCGGAGTAGGAGCCGTTGATCTAATAATATAACTGGGGTCTATATATTTAATACTAACAGGTATTTTTTCATTCTCAAAATACTCTTTTATCTTACATTTTAAGAATAATCCGATATCATCCAGTTTTTTATTACCGCTTGCATCATACTCGACATTATTGTCTTTAAAAAGCTCCTGCCCTGCCCCCTCAGCCACCAATATCACTGCATGATGACTTTTAAGCATTCTTTTTTTTAATATATTTAAAAATCCTTTTTCACCGTATAACTCAAATGGTATTTCAGGTATAAGAGTAAAGTTAACATCATTGGATGCCAATGTAGTATTTGCTGCTATAAACCCGGAATTTCTTCCCATCAGTTTAACGAGTCCGATGCCGTTATATGCACCCTTTGCCTCTACATGAGCTGAGTCGATAGAATCACAAGCTTTACTGAATGCCGTCTCCGTACCGAATGATTTATCAATATAAGCAATATCATTGTCAATAGTTTTGGGAATACCAATTACAGATATTTTCAAATTACGCTTTTTTATTTCTTTATATATCTCATGGGCACCACGTAATGTACCGTCACCCCCGATTGTATACAAAACATTTACCTTTAACTCAACAAGCTTGTCAACAATAGCAGGTATACTTTGAGGTCCTCTTGAACTGCCCAATATAGTACCGCCTGTTTTATGAATATCTTCAACAATGCCGGGAGTAAGAGTCATAATTTCTAATCCATAATCATCTATAAATCCCATATAACCGTTACGGATGCCGTAGGTTATCTTATTATTATATCTGTAGTAATTCATAAGCACAACTGCCCGTATTACTGCATTTAAGCCCGGACATAATCCGCCGCAGGTTACTATTGCAGATATTGTCTCGCCCGGTTCAAAAAAAATTTTCTTCCTGGGACCTGCTTTTTCAAAACATGGTATTTCTATATTATTATTCTTAAAATATTCATATTCTGAAATTTCTGATATGGAAAAAATTTTTTCTTTATCCAAAACATAATTAACTACACTGTCTCCATATTTTTCACTTAAATTTAGGGGAGATTCATACTGGCACGTACCGAGAGTTTTAACATTTAAATCAAAATCCAGTAAATCTTTTATCTTTGGATTCATAATTATCTTACTCCTTATTTATAAAAATCAGCAAACTGTTTCAGGTGATTTTATTTAATGATTTAATATTATAAATTATATTTTTAATTAACACAATAATTATGTAGTTTAAGTTATTTGCTTTGTAAATTTTTTATAAAAGGGGATTTATAATTAACCACAGATGGGGGTTGATTAACAGCTGCTGTTATCTTAAATTTTACCGCGTTCATCTGCGTTCATCTGCGGTTAAATATTACTTTTGAACCAACCTTTAGGTTTTAAACAATATATAATTAATTAACTAAAAGCCGGGGGAATTAACACTCACAACAGCATCTTTTTTATTTCTATTAATGATGCTTCCAGATAATTAACACCGGGGTGATCTTCATATGCATAATTGATCTTTGAGCTTGAGTTAATAAAAATTTTATGAAGCGGGTATTTATACTCTTTAAATTTATTGACAACACTATTAAAATCCCCGCCCTGTTTTCCTACACCGGGGATTAATAAGGGCGGATTATTATTCATCGAAAATAATTCGATAATATTATTTAATTCATGCAGATGTGTAGCGCCTGCGACAGCACCGATGTTTTCTGAATACATATTATTCCATTCACATATTTTTTTTGCTATATCAATATATAAACAATCATTGTATTCTGTTTTTAATAATTGAAAATCTCTGCTTCCCGGATTTGATGTCCTTGCTAAAATAAAAAAACCCTTATTTTTATATTTAAAAAACGGAGTCAGTGAATCACTCCCGAGATAAGGACTCAATGTAACTGCATCGGCATCCAGTTCATTAAAAACTGCTTTAGCATACGCCTTTGCTGTTGATCCTATGTCCCCTCTTTTTGCATCGAGTATAACAGGCAGCATATACTTTTTTGCCCTTGCAATAATTTTTTTTAAGGCTTTATACCCGTCAATACCATACTGCTCATAAAATGCAATATTGGGTTTTACTGCCAAAGCATACTTATGAAAATTATCGATAAGTGAATAATAAAATTTCACCAAGGTCTTCTCAATATTCGATTTTCTTTTAAAGGGAATTTTTTCCAGCACAGGATCAAGCCCTATACACAGTACTGTTTTGTATTTTTCAAATCTTGTTTTGCACATTTCATTAAATGTCATTATATTGTCCTTATATATTATTACTTACTTAAATATTTTTTTAACCGCAAGAGTACGCAGAGAACACTGAGTTCTTAAATAAAAAAATTAATATATTATATATTAATTAAGTTTTTTTCTTAATAATCTCTGCGATTTAATTAATAAATTTACCGTTATTTAAAACTATCTTACCGTTTATTAAAACAGTATCTACTTTACAGTTTGTCTCCAACCCGTCAAAAGGAGAAAAATCAGATTTTGTAAAACTTTCTTCTGATTTAAAAATATTTTTGGTTTTTTTGATAATCGTTATATCGGCATAATTATTTTTACTGATTTTACCCCTGTTTTTTATCTTAAACAATTTATAACCGTTTGTTAATAAGTTAAATATCATTTTTAATGACAGACTATTATTCTCATGCAGATAATATAAAGCATAAAATGCAGACTCCAATCCGGGCATGCCGCTCGGGGGATTATCCGACTCCTTTTCTTTTAATAAATGGGGTGCATGATCGGTGCCGATAATCTGGAAGAATCCTTTGTTAAATTTTTTCCTTAAATAAAGAGCATCATCCATAGATCTGATTGGAGGATTAACCTTAAATATATTATTATCAATTATTTTTTGAGAATAATAAAAAAGGTGATGCGGAGTAATCTCAGCAATTATATTATACCCCTTCTTCCTGTATTTTTTAATTATGCCGGTTTCAGCCTTACTCGAAACATGACATATGTATATATGAGATTTTTTTGAGGCAGACTTGATTATTTTTTTAATACCGCTTATACAGGCTGACACAGGTCTTTTTCTTTCATGATCATAAACAGAATCATATTTAATATCATCAAATTCCTTTAATACTTTTTCATCTTCACAATGAAACAGATTTATATATTTTGTTTTCAATGATTTCTTAATAGATTTCTTTTTTTTGACAAGCAAATCTCCTGTAGAGGATCCCAGGAATACTTTTATGCCTAATACTTTTTTATTATGTTTATTAAGACTGGTTATATATGATTTAATTTTATCATAATTATTATCCGTTAATCCGATGTGAAAACCGTAATTTATAATGGCATTCTCTGCAATTTTGTCTTTAATATTTAAACTTTCAATATCAACACCTGGCGGATTTGTATTCGGCATGTCAACAACATAAGTATAACCGCCTTTTATTGCAGCCTTAGAGCCGGACTGCCAGTCTTCCTTATGTTCATAGCCGGGAGTCCTGAAATGTACATGAGGATCAAAAAAACCGTATGAAACATAGCAATCATGGGCATCTATCACCTCATAGCCTTTTAACTTATCAATCGGTATCTCATCATAAAATACTTTTTTTATCCTGTCATTCTCAATTAAAATACTGCCCTTTTTAAATTTATTATTAATGAATAAATTGCCGTTTAATATTGCTGTTTTAATATTTTTTAATGACCCCATTGCCGTCCCTATGATAACTGCCGAACTCACCGGTTTTTGATAATATAACCTTATAATCAAAAACAGGCCCTTCCTTGCAGACTCTTAATCCTATATCATCAAGCACGCATGATCCGCATAATCCGATACCGCATTTCATGTAACGCTCCATACACACCTGTATATTATCAATCCTGTCTTTAATTTTATCAATTGCTGTCTTCATCATTATTTCCGGTCCGCAAATACAGGCAGTATCAAATTTATTATTATCCAGTAATTCATCAAGTATATCTGTCGGGTATCCTTTGATTCCCATAGATCCGTCATCTGTGAATATTTCAATGCCTTTATTTTTAAAAAGATCTATACTGCTGTTATATATTATATTTTCTTTTGTCCTTTCACCGATTAATAGATTTAAACCATAATTATCTTTTTTTAAATTATTTGCAAGATATAAAACAGGTGCTGTCCCTATCCCGCCCCCGATAATCAAAAAATTATTTAATCCTTCTGTTTTAAAACTATTACCCAACGGGCCTGTAAGTCCGAAGTAATCTCCTGTATCTGCATTAATCATTTTTTTAGAACATTCGCCCCTGTTTTCTATCATAAAGCTTATTATATCATTCTCATAACCGAAAACCGAAAATGGCTTCTGGCAGCCTTTATAGTTCAGCATATAAAAATTACCCGATTTTATATTTTTCAGACCGATTTTAAAAGATAAGACGGCTCTAAAATCATTCCCTGTCTTCTTTGATAACGGATAACTTTTTTCTATTAAATTATCAATGTTAATCATTGATTGTCCCTTCAAATTTTGTGTGATATCCCGATTATATCATTATAATGTAAATTTTTATTTAATAAATATTCATCGATTTCATGATTTATTTTACTAAAAATATCCAATCCTTCATAAAGTATGCCTGTACCTATACCATAAACTGCTGCACCTGCAAGTATAATCTGTATAGCATCCTCTGATGTTTTAATCCCGCCCATACCTATTATAGGTATTTTAACATTCTTATAAATATCATAAACACATCTTACTGCAACAGGAAGTATAGCAGGACCGCTTACGCCACCCTGCTTATTGCTTAACTTAGGCATAAATGTATTGATATCAATAAGCATACCGGGACCGACCGTATTTACAGCCGTAATACCTTGCGCCCCTTCATCTTCACAAGCCTTTGCTATAACACCGATATTCTGAAAATTAGGAGACAGTTTAACTATTAATGTTCTTTTTATTTTTTCACAGGATTTTTTTGCAATTTTTACAACACTTGCAGCCGATTTTGGTGTACTGCCGAAAGGAAGTCCGAACTCATCCTGCACATTTGGGCAGGAAATATTGATCTCAACTGCATCTATATTTTCAGGATCCAGCAGCTCAATTGTTTCACCGAATTCCTCTTCCGTACCGCCGAAAATACTTGCTATAATAACAGCATCCGTATTATCTTTTACGGTTTTTAATTCTTCATTAGAATTATCAACACCGGTTGACGATAATCCCACTGCGTTTATAACACCTGCTTCAAAAACCTGTATTACCGGAGTCGGATGCCCTTTACGTATATTTTTTGAGATTGATTTTGATGTTACACCGCCGGCACCCTTTTTTGCAGCATTTACCATCGACCATCCTGTAACTCCCAGGATACCGGATGCCAAAACGCCGTTACGAGGAAATACTATTTGTCCGAATTTAATTTTATCAACCATTAAAACTGCTTATATTAATATTATTTTTAAATTTATTATATTTTATCAATTATTCTTTATAAAAAACAACTGCTTATTTAAAAAAATAAGATAAAACAGCACTTATCAGCGTTCATCTGCGGTTGCTTTTTATTTTTTAAAAAATCCCTTGCTTAATATATATATTCTTTTACTATTTTTTTTTATAATTATAAAGTAAAAAATAATTTTTTATAATAAAAATACTGAGGGTGTGGATGCATTTATAAAAAACACTTTTTAGTGTATTTTTTAAAAAAAAGATAAAGTAAATAACTTATCATAAATAAAACCTTTATGTTTAAGTAAAAATATTATATAAGAAAACAATTTTTAAAATATTTATTCAATTTTAACCATCTATAAATCGAAATTTAAAAGGATGGTTTACCTCTTTTTTAAAATTTAATATTTAAGGAAAAACCATGATTACTCCAAAGATTTTAAACGGATTCAGAGATTTTTTACCGGAAACAATGATTCTCAAAAAAGATATAATAACTAGGTTGCAGAATATTTTTGAGCTGTTTGGATTCTCACCGATCGATACTCCGGCATTAGAATACACGGAAATTCTTTTAGGTAAAGGAAGCGGCGAGACTGACAAGCAGATATATAGATTTAATGATCACGGCAACAGGGATGTTTCACTGAGATTTGATCTTACTGTACCATTAGCAAGATTTGTCAGCCAGTACTATAATGAGCTTGTTTTCCCGTTTAAAGCTTATCATATAGCACCTGTGTGGCGTGGTGAAAGAAAACAGAAAGGCCGTTTTAGAGAATTTTATCAGTGTGATTTTGATATACTGGGTGTTGATACAATAGAACCCGATCTTGAAATACTGCTTGTTATAAATGCAGGTATGAAAGCATTAAATATAGGAAATTACTGCATAAATGTAAACAGCAGAAAAATTTTAAATTTTTTATTAAAAAAATATAAGTTAAATGATAAATCCACCGAAATTTTGAGAGAAATCGATAAGATATATAAAACCGGATATGATAGTGTTGTTAACGAAATCACAAACACTCTTAAAATTGATACTGATATAGTAAAAATAATCTTTGATACTCTAAATATTACTCCCGATACCAAAACTGAAATTAAAGGCGATGATATATTTGATTATCTTGAAAGCATAAAAACCACTCTGGGTGATGATGAAAATAACGGGATAAATGATATGTTTTATATTTTTAAAACTTTAAAGGAAGTTGGAGTGATTGATTCATTCTCATTAAATCCTTCCATTACCCGGGGACTTGATTATTATACGGGCATAGTTTTTGAAACATTTTTTCAGGATCATATTGATTTCGGCAGCGTATGTTCAGGCGGCCGTTATGATAATTTGACGAGTCTTTACAGTAAAAATATCGTACCCGGTGTCGGAGCTTCATTCGGATTGGACAGAATCATTTCTTTAATGGAAGATAAAAATATTACAGCAGTAAAAAAATCAAATACCGATTTACTTATATTTAATATTGATGCAGGCTTTTACCCGGAATATATTAAAATTGCAGAGTTTTTAAGAAATAAAAAAATTAATGTTGAGGTTTACTATCAGCAAAAGAAAATCGGCACGCAATTTAAATTTGCTGAAAATAAATCCATCAGGTATGTATTGTTTATTGGTGAAAATGAAATAAAAAACAAGAAATACAATCTTAAAGATTTAATGAATAAACAAGAAAAAAATAATGTAACTATTAATGAAATAGCTGATATTATTAATATAAATAAATAATTTATCAGGGTTTTTTACAGGTAAAATACAAAATGATTACAGAGTTAATAAAGGATTATTTAATAAAACAGAGAAATTGTGTTTCACTTGAAAAGCTGTCGAAATTTTTAAAAAAGAAAAATATCAATATATCAACAGCAGACCTGTTAAACAAATCTAATCTTTTTAAACTTCATAACGGTATAATTTTTTTAAAATCTACATTACTGAAATCAAAAGAAGACTTTTTTAAAGAATTCAATGATTATCTGCACTGCAAAATAGTAAATAAACAGCTTAGAGAGGATTTAATAAAACTTTTTATGATTCACATTTCAGACTCATTATTTATGGAATGGCTGAATGCAAGTCTTGAAAGGAAAATTATCATTTTTGATTTATTATTTAATATGCTTTATAAACAGGAAAATATTAAAGATAAATTTAAATCATATTACAATGAGCTTGTTGAGTTTTATACAATATTATTAATTTATTCACTGCTGTTATCAAAAAGTTTTGAGAATAATTTTAACAAATTTATAAAAACAATACAGATAATTGATCCTCTGGAAGATCAATTAAAATCACATCTATTTAATATATTAACTTTACCTGATGTTGTTTTATCAAAATTAAATTACTGGAAAAAGGACTTTAAACAGATTGAAAAAAATTTGCAAAAAATATTGGAAGAAAAATTTTTAACTGTAAAAAAAATGTCTCATAAATTATATGAAAGGGTCATAGAGAATGAAATAAAAGAATTTGATATTTTATTTTTACTATCAAGATTTGAACACAAATCATACTATGAATGGCTCAGTACTCTAATAGCCGAAAATGATAAACCTCAGCATAATCTTTTTGAAGACCTGGGCTTTTAAGTACGCGGGAAGATGCCACAGAGCCACAAAGCTCGCAGAGTAATCACAGAGTATTAAAAAAAAATACCAGAGACCAAGAAACGAAAAATATAATTATAAATAATCAAATACTTAGTGCCTTTGCCTTATATGTCAGGATAGTTGTCGTCTAAATAATAATTTATAGGAGGCAATAAATGTCTTATGGATATTATCCGCTTGGGCTAAAAAAACCTATCGTTTCCCTCGGCGCTTGCCTTCCCTTCCTCGTTTTCGCTAGAGTGACATCCTGTTACAATGCGAAAACATTAAAGATTTCGGCCATCCATGGACTCTGATATATTTTCTATAAAAAACACATTAATGTTAAATAAAATTACATTTAAAAATTAAAATGTGTTTTTTTAAGAAGATACTATACAAACTCAGATTACACCAGTATTCACAGAGTATTGATCAATCATAAAGACACAAGGACACGAAGCTATTAATTCCAAATACTTCGTGTTCTTATATCTTTATGTCTTAGTATCTTTGTGCCTTAGAGGATAAGTACAACAGGCATATTGTAAATCACGTCCGGCTTGGCTAACGCAAACTCCCCGTGCCTGGATGGTCCTGCCCGTCACAAAAAAAAACGGGACAGGAATTGAATCCCTGCCCCTATATATACTTATCAGTAAATTATTTACCTGCTTTGTGTAATGGTTACAACCTGTGTCGGAACATCACCGCCAATAATTGTAATAGTAGCAGTTCTTGCCCTCCCCGTAGTATTCTTAGACACTGTGAAGTAAATAGTTCCATCACCGACTCCACTGTAACTACCCGTATTAATACTCAACCAGCCACCGCCATCTGTCGTGTAGGCACTCCACCAGATAACATTTGAGGTGATATTGATGGATTTGGTACCTCCGGAAGCCGAGACGGAAATGGTCTTAGGACTTGGTACGAGTGAAACGGGGTCCTGGGTGACCTGGATCTCCTTCGTGACACCGCCACCATTGATGGTTACGGTTGCTGTTCGCAATGATCCTGTGGTGTTGGAGCTAGCTGATATATAAAACGATACAGTACCACCGGTTCCACTGGTAGGTGTAACATTGAGCCAGCTTGTATTACTGCTTGCAGCTGTATAACTCCCGTCAAAAGTAAGTATCAAATTTTGCTGATCACCGCCTCCGGATGGTGTCCACTGACTTTGCTGAGGCTCCACATACGGATCCTGTATAACCCATACATTTATCAGACAGGGATAGGAATTCGTCTTGATAATAATAAGACCAGTCCGAGTATCATCAGTTGTATTAGGAGTTGCATGAATATTGATGTATTCAGAATCAAATGATGTGATCGTTAACCAGTCAGCTTGCGGAAGGACAGATATAGTTTGTGGTAGCCCAGAAACAGCATCATTACATTGATATCTAAAAGTAGCTTCTGTACTTCCGTCAGGGTTGTCAACTCTTGCCCAAGCCATGGCAAAAAGTCGAATATAGACGGGATTACCATTGATATCTTCACCACCATATGCACCGGTCTGTGCAGGTTGGGTTACTGTAAGTGTTTTGGGTGAAGCATCTCCACCGGTAAATGTTATATAAGCCGTCCTGTTAACGCCTTCATAATTAGGCGCACAATGAATAACGGGGTGGCTGCCGGAATATATAAAATCAGTACCACCAGAAGTCGGGTCGATTGTTAACCAATCTGCGCTGCTTGTAGCTGTCCAAATCACATTGGCAACAACATCAATTTTCTTATCTAAACCACCTGCATAGGCAGTTATATTATCATGTAATACTAAAATATTTCGATCTGCATAAACTTTAATTTCATAAAGTGAAACACCGTACTGGGATCCGTTTATCGTAGTCCTTTCAAGACTTAACAGCCGAATGTAACGTCCTATACGATCTGCCGAAAAAGCAACACCCTGCCTAAAGCTGCCTTTCCCGTCTTCTATTATTCCAGAATCAAATATATCCATATAACTTGCATCATTATTAGGATCAGTACCATTGGGAGCCACCTGGAGAATGAAGTGTTTAGAATAAGCAGCTTCCCAGATTAGACTAATGGCATTGAAATGAATATCCTCACCAAGATCCACATATATCCATTGCGGGTCTGAGAACTCACTGCTCCAACGGGTAGTATTTTCATCACCGTCTGTAACATTAGTCGCTACATAACTGCCTTCAGTTGAAGAAGCTACAGCATTTTTACCCAAGGCGAGATTTCCATCATTTAACAGCTGTACAACTTTCACTTTTGTACTATTACCATCAGCATCTGTGAAGACAATATTGCCGGTACGATTTTCTGTTGTACTGGTATATGGACTGGCAGTAATAGAGATGGATTGTCCCATAGTACCGCTAGTGGGTGAGACACTCAACCAGCCCGGTTGGTCGCTGACAGCTTCTATATAACTTCCCCTGATCAGGGTAGTGTCCTGGGTTCCACCCATATGAAAAAATTTAACAAGTGAAGGACTCACACTAATCTGTGTCGTTGGGACAGGAAGCCATCCTTTTACCATGACACCGCTGGCTGTTAAATCTGCATCCTCCCATGGACCCAAAGGAGTTGTACCGGTATTGAACATAGATGCACCTTCGGCTTTATCATTTATGGACCAGTTACACCAGGTAACATTGTTGGCATTCATTGCATCCACCCACTCTTGGGAATGTACTTGGTCGGCACTACCACTGCCACTGGCAAGGACTGTTCCCCATTCTGTTGCTATTACACACAGCCCTGCATTAAGGGCGTCTAACATATTCTTACCCAACCCGCTAGTACCGCCACTGTAGTTATGGGATGCTGCGTAAAAATGAAGTGCGTAGGCAATGTTAGTAAAGGAAGAATCCAATGGATTATTCACAACAGCAGCTCCAAGTTGAGAATAAAACGGTGTTCCTACAATAATGACATTTCTTGCTGGTTGACCGTCATATTCTGAAATTGTAGAACGGATAGCATTAATCACGGTCTCAGCATAGGGTTTTATAGTACCATCCCAGTCTCTGGTAATGGGCTCATTGTATATTTCGAAAATTACATTCGGTCTGTTTCCATATATTCTTGCCATCTCCGTGAAGAAGACTAATGCCTGTTCTTGATGAGTTTCAGCTGCATGGTCGTGCCAATCAATAATCACATAGATGTCTTTATAGATGGCTTCATCTACGACCGTTTTTACCCATGTCATATTTGCATCAGGCTTGTTTAGATATCCGCCATCAACATCAATAGGATTGTTAGAGCTATCTTGACTACCTACAGACATAGGAGCACGGATGATCTGGCATCCCAGCCAATCAACACTCTGATCTACTGCGGACTCATTCCACCATGCGGCACCCCAATTACTCCAATAAAAGCTCATACCTCTTAATTGGACAACATTGCCTCCTTTATCATCTGCAGCACAAAGCTCCCCCTCCTTGACCTGTAGGAGCCCATAATCACTGACAATACCTGCTATAAGGACCGAGACGGCCATAAACAGGAATAGACATAATAATGAAAAACGTTTGAGTATCGACAAAGCGAACCTCCTCATTTGGGATGAAATTTTATTCACCAGGCTTGTACAAACTTCTTAAATCCCGTCACCCCTATACGGTAAGAAATGGTATGATAAAAAAAGCTACATACCTGGACAGCTGGCAATTGTTCCCCGGCAACGCCGGTGCAGTAGTTGTGATTTGTAATAGGATTCTGTTTTCTTAACCTGTATATACAACTGCTGTAATTTTTTTGATTAATAGAATATCTTTGTGTTTACTACTTTTTTTTCAAATCACATTTTTTTTAAAATTTACAGGATAATAAAATAGTTATTAGACTTTGTCGTCCTCACCAATTGGCGTGGACTACTATGAAATTGTTTTTAATAATTACATTAATTACTACTGATTTTATAATTCGTATGATTTGTAGTTTCTTATTTTATTCGGGTTGGATGAATATATATGTATTAACTACAGATTGTACAGATAGAGACTGCTTCAAAATGATTTTTTTTAAAAAACCAACAAGTCTCCAAGACATGAATAAATTAATTCTAAACACTTAGTGTCTTTGCGGCTTTGTGGTATCCTACTGCGTGTATCCGCGTTCATCAGCGGTTACTATTAACCAATCACTTTTTCATAAAATCAACTTTAATCTCAACCCTACCTGTCCTGCCCTTTTCATCAATTACTGTATAAATAATATTTTTATCTTTCGGGCAGTGATAAAAATATTCGTCACTTTTAATTTTACCTATATAGTTGCCATTTGCATACCAGTAAAAAAATGATGAGTCCGGGTATTCATATGCCAATAAAGGGATCTTTTGATATTCCAGGTCCTTATCCAGATTGATAACATACTTTATATTTTTATTTGGAGATGAAATTTTTAATGTATCATCAATAAAAACATCCTTTAAATTACCCTGTGAAAAAGACAAATTTTTCTTACCCATTTTTTTTAAATAATATTCTATTTTTTCATCCCAGACTTCAATAATTTTTTCCTCATATTCTTTTGATGCAACAATATCATCTATTGAGACTGCCTTATCAGTTCCCTTTTCTACAATTATTCTTTTATGTACATCACAGACAGAATTATCAGAATATTTAGGAATATAATATTCTTCGACCAATTCATTGCAGAAATTTCCCGGCACCATTCCGCTGACAGCGCAAACCTTACGTTTAGCTACACCATCAGGTTTTTTAAACCATTCATCGTTTAATCTTTCAAGCTCATCAAATATATTTAATAAAACCGGTGCCGCTGCATTTATACCCGTTAAAATTTTAGTAAATTTATTATCCAGTTTACCTATCCATACACCGATTGTATACCTCGGTGTATATCCGATAGCCCATGAATCAACAAAGCCGTATGAGGTGCCTGTTTTAAAAGCAACACGCGGTTTGTCTTTTGTAAACTCCCAGCTTATAGGTAAATCGGGTCTGTAAACATTTGATAATATTTCACTTATTATAAAAGTTGATTCTTCAGATAGAATCCTATAACCGTCATTTATATTGCATTTATCACTTTTTAAATATATAAGGTTATTTATAATTCCCTTATTTGCAAGCGCACTGTATAACTCAACCATTTCCTCCAATGACATAAGATAAGATCCAAGAGCAACGGATAAATCTGTATCCTCTATATCCCTGTATTTCTCACCGAAACCTGCTTTTTTAAAGATATATTTAACTCCTAAACCTCCTAATTTTTCCGATAAATATACTGCCGGAATATTTAATGATCTTATTAAAGCTTCGTCGGTAGAAACAATCCCGTCATACTTGTTGCTGAAATTCTTGGGTTTATAACCGTAAAAATCCTCAGGCACATCAAACAATTTTCTTTTTTCCGTAATTATACCCTCTTCCATTGCTCTTGCATAAATAAAGGGTTTTAAAGTAGAGCCCGGAGACCTGTGTATATTGCATGCATTAAATTTCACGCTGTTATGAGCAAGCTCATAAAAAGGCGAACCTATGTAAACCAATACTTCCATTGTTTTATTATCAACAACGATTACAGAACCGTTTAAACATTCTAAAATATTCATTTTATTTTTTAACATGGTTAATGATAATTCTTGCAAGTCTTTATCAATTGTTAAAAATCGTGTTTTCTTATAGGGCAGTTTTTTTAATCTGAAAATAAGGGGTATTATATTATTCTCAAACCAAAACCGCTCCGTGGGCACATCTCCTGCCAATATATTTATCAGTTCTGATTTTAATATTTTAAACTTTTTATGTATTTTTCTTGCAACTTTTTTTCTTTGTATTTTTGCATTATTTGCATATTTATCGGGCCTGTTTTTTACGGGAGAATTACTAATGCCAATAAGAAGACAGCTCTCGGCAAAACTTAATTTAAACGGTGTCCTGTTAAAATAAAAAAATGAAGCTGCACCGATTCCCTGTATATTTCCTCCCATAGGTATCAGGTTTAGATAAAGCTCCAATATTTTTCTTTTTGTATATCTTGTCTCCAGCTGCATGGCTCTTAATAATTCTAAAAACTTATTAATAACCGTCCTGTCTTTTGGCTCTGACAGTCTTGCAAGCTGCATTGTTATTGTTGACCCGCCGCTTACTATTTTACCGGATTTTAAATTAATTAAAACAGCCCTTGCTATAGAAACCGGATTAAAGCCCGGATGAAAATAAAAAAACTTATCTTCATACTCTTTTATACCCTTTACTATATATGGAGATATTTCTTTAAGTTTAGTATATGTTCTGTATTGTTCACTATCGTTCATATCAATCCATGCAATACTGCCGTCCCTGTAATAATATGTCTGCGAATAATTTTCAGTCAGAATATCAGGCAGCGGGAAAACAAATAGTGATAATAAAAAAATGAGTTTTATGGCAATATATACTGATATGATTATTAATATTGCTTTTGTGTATTTTTTTTTAAATATTTCTTTTTCTTTTATAAATAGAAGTATTTTATTTATCATAAACATCACTGTGATTAAGATTTAACTATATGTGTATAAATTAGTCAATATTTTTTAAGGTTATTATAAATGTTTTTTCAAAAAATTATAAAAAAGCACCCTGATGATTAACAGAGTGCTTTAAATTAGTTTATTTATTTATAAACTAAATGTAAAAATACCGTTTTTTTATTTAGTTAAACTTTTCATAAAACTAAACCGCCATCTTAACTCTACACCAATATAAGTATAATTTAAATTTTTAGAATCCGAAATATAATCGTAATAATCTGTTTTTAATAACGATGGAGTACATAATTCATATATTGGAAACATAAAATCAAAAGTTGATCCAATAGCAAAAGAAAAAAATTTATTATTTTTAATTTCATATCCAATAAAAATATTTGGACCTATATATAAAATATTAATACAATGCTTTGTATTATTGTTAAATAAGGGATATTCAAAAAAATCAAAACTATTAAAAATACTCAATCCATATTCTAATAACAAAAAATGTCCTGTTTTTATATTACCTATTTTATTAACAAGATTACATTTTGATATTATTAAAAAAAAAGGCTGATTATAATAATAGTAATAATAATATTCAAAACCAACATTAACAGTTAAACCAAACCCAAAATAGACACTAGGATAATAAATAAAGCTTACTGGTATAATAGTTGCCCAATTAATAAAAGGACTTATATAACATCTTGTATAATAATCATCATATGACCAGCTATTAATATTATATCTAGTTTTAAAAATAATTAAATTAATCGAACCAGATAATCCTCCGCCAAATAATAGTTCAATATATTGTGATTCTTTATTACTATTTTCTTTTTTTTCCTGTGAGTTAAGAAGATTTATCAATAACATTAAAAATATAACTATCAATAATATTTTTTTCAATTTTTCCTCCGATTTTTAATCTACCGGACTATCAAAATCAGAAATGCATTTTACTTCCGTATACACTTCTTTATGATAATATTAACCGCCCTTTTTACCATATTTAAACTCTATTTTGTCTTCTTTATTAAGTTTAAATTTAAAATCAGGATTTTTTACTTCTTCCCCTTCATTATTATCTGCAAAAACTTCCCCAATACCATTACTGTTTAATTTACCTCTTAAATTATTATAATAACAGTATTTATAAGAATACCCATTATTAATTCTTGCTATAATTAAAGTTTTACCAATATAAATACTATCGATAGGGATATTTGCATTATTCTCAATAATAATAAGTCCTGTTGATTCATTAACAGTACAACCGATTAATAATAGTATTATAAATAATTCAATATTATATATATTTTCACAATATTATTCTATTAAATATTTATCTTTTTATCCCGACTTTTTGTATAGATCAATCTTATCTTCATTAGTATCTAGTTTATAGGACACCTTTTATTTTATTCTGGTAAAATTGCAATATCTCCATCTTACCTCAATACCGGTATTCAACAAAATCTGATTAGCCTCTTTAAATGTATAGCCATTTTCATAATATATTATAGGTGATACTGTAAGTTTAAACTGTGCATCAAAAAAACCACCTATTGTAAATAAAAACCAGTCCTTTTTTGATCTTTTTTCATACCCTATGAATATATTGGGTCCTAAATAAAATCTGTTTCCTTCATAACTGGTAAAATTCAAAAACTCATGTTTCCAACTGCTTATTATACCGTATTCCAGTAATAAAAACTTACCTATGCCATTATTACCTACTTTGTTGACCATGTTAAGATAATTATCGATTGTTAAAGTCATACCCTCAAAAACTAACGGATAGGTACATGATAATTTATAATTAAAACCTATACCAAAATTATTATTTACATAATATACAAATGAAATTGGTACAGTGATCCCAAATGATCCTCCAAAACCATAAGTATCAAAATATCTCCCATTATAATCTAAATAGAAATATGAAAATGACAATGCCCCTTTCAACCCGCCTCCAACAGAAAATTCAACAGCTTTAGTATTTGCTTCCGGGTTTTCCTCTGTATAAATGAATAATGCAATTGATAAATATAACAATATTGTTATAATTTTAAATTTCATTATATCTCCTCCTTATAATCCCCATTCATCTATTTAAAAATTAGCTTAATAGGGTTCACCTAATTATTTCAAATTATTAATCGTTTGAGAATAAAAAATCTATTATTTTTTTTAAAAATTTTTTTTAATTTTTAAAAATAAATTTTTACTATTCAGATAAATGAATATTATCTTATGAAAAAAAAATTACATATAACTTTCACTATTATTATGAATAATGAACATTTAATAAGACATTATTTTATACTTTTTAAAAACCATGTTTTAAATTATAAAAATTAAAATGGTAATAAATAAATTATTTTTTAATGATCGATATATAGTATTTATTGGCATCTTTTTTAATGTATGTTAAAATAATAAAAAATATTTTTCTGTTTTTATGGAGAAAAATTTTTATGATAAAACTAAAAAAAAAGGATATAAAAAAAGCGGCATTTTCTCTTGCATGTGCTTTTAAAAATGAACCGCATATACTATATTATTTTCCACAGGATAGATATAATTTTAATCATATATTAGAATTTTTTAAGTTCAGAGTAAAAAACGGTATTCTTTATGGTGAGGTTTATGCAACATCAGAAAATTTTGAAGGTATATCTATGTGGATATCTGATAAAAAAAGGGAATTAAATATTATTAAAATACTTAGATCAGGCGGATTAAAATTATTATTAAAAAGCGGTAATAAAGCAGTGTCAAGGATGAATTTAGTAGCAAGTATTTCAACAGAACATTATAAAAAAAATGCCGTTAGTCCATATATGACATTAGCTACAATTGGTGTCAAACCGGAATATCAGCAGAAGGGATATTCAAAATTATTAATTAATAATATGCTAAATGAATTAGATAAAAAAAAAATATCCTGTTATTTAGAAACAGATACAAATAAAGATGTAGAAATATATAAAAAATTTGGTTTTAAAATCATAGATAAAACTATGATACCTGATACCGTTATACCTGTTTATTTAATGTTTAGAAAATATAAATAAAATTTAAAAAATACAGCGATGCATCGGTGTTCACCCTGCCCTTTAAATTTAATAAAAGTGCTGGGTTCATCTGTAATTCCTTTTTTTTATATTATGAATATGATTTTATTCATCACATACTATAACTATTATAAAAAAAGCACCCTGTTGATTTACAGTGTGCTTTTTTATTACTTTATTTATTATCAATCATCATAAAAATCATCGTCAGTATCTTCATAATAATCACCACCCTGTTCTGATTGAAAAAGCTGAATATATACTTCATCATCCTGTTCTGTTATTCGACATGAATACCAATTATTTAACTCTAATGTATATGTGCCTTTTAATTTTACTTCATCATGATAGTCACCTAAATAATATTCTCTATATCCAGTTGTTGCGCCTTCTGCCGTAAGCTTACCGTTAATCTCGCTGTAAAAATAATAGTCATATTTTGCCCCCGGATCTATTTCCCAGCAGATATTAAGACCGCCTATCTTGATATTTTTTATAATTTCACTGGACCTGTTTTCAATATGTATGATACCCGTACTGCTGTTAACTGTACAGCCGGTACATACCAATAAAAAAATAATTAACAAAATAATTGCAGATAATAAATTCTTCATATAAAAACCTTCCTTGTATTTTTTTATTTAAATATATATGATTTTTATAGTCTATATTGACAATTGTCAATGTGACTAAAGGTATGGTTTTTTATATGAATATTTAATTTTTATTATTTTAACTCTGTATATCTTTCTTCAAAATGCTTTATGTGATCTTTTAAATGTCTTAAATAATCAGTAATTATTGCTTTTAAAGTAATCTGTTTGTTATCAACTGACCAGTAATTATCCAGCTTGTTTTCATCTATGTTTTTGATAATATGACAGAGGAGAATATTAAACTGCTTCCATAATAGCATAATATCACTGAATTTCATTAAATTATAATTTTCGATATCAATCCAGCTGTAATGATATGAAGGAAAATCATTTAAATTTGATATCTGCAGCCTTACAAACCGCTGATGATTATTTGATGCAGAATCAACAAGATGACCTATTATCTCCTTTAAGCTCCATTTTTCATCAGACAGCTTAACTGCGGTTATTTTTTCATCCAGACCAATATACTTATCAAAAAAATGAATTACTATCTCATTTAATTCATTACATATTTTGTTTAATTCATTATCAAACATAAACTGCTCCATTTAAAACTAGTTAGGGGTTGTCCAAAATGTAAAAAATAAAAAATATAACCACAGATGGAGGCTGATTAACGCTATTATCAATAATTACTAGGGGTATATTTTAGGTATAAAATATCTATATAAATTGTTTTATAAGATATTTTATAGAATAATAGCTATTATCATACATTTTTCTGTGTTCATCTGCGTTAATCTGCGGTTTCATCCATTATGATTATTCACTCTTCTTTACTATAAGCTCTTCACCGCCTCTGGTTCTACCGAAAATTTCAGGATCATACATAGCCTCAGCCTGAAATTGAGGTATTATATATTTCCCGGGGCTCACTCCTCTTACAACATATGAAAATCTTAACCTGTCCGTCATCTTTCTCACAGATATTATAATCCTGTCATCTCTTATATCTTCATAATCAATATTAATATAATTTTGAGGTATCCTGGAAAAATCACCCCTTGAAGCAATCCTTGTATTTTCTATCTCAAAACCGGCAGGCAGTAAATCCAGTAATATTAAATTTTCAACAGGCTCTTTTGTTTTATTTTCAACTATCAAACTTACTACAACCTGGTCGCCCTGTTTAACACTCTTTATGTCGATCACATTACCATTGGCATCCAGGAATTCTTTCTGTACAACCAAACCGCTGTATTCTTCGTTTGGATCAGGCATTAAAGGATAACCGAATGTAGTCAAGATAAAATAACATGGCTTCTCACCGATATTTTTGATTATATATTCCTTGTCATTCAGTTCATCTGTTTTTATCTGGGTTTCTTTGGTAATTTTTTTCCACAGACTGCCGTTGACATAAATTTCTGCATTAATATTTTCATTTTTTGCTTCCCTTGACATACTCAAAGCCATTAAAGCCCATGCAGTATCCTGTGTATTACCGAAATGTCCTTTTTTTGTAATATTTTTAAATAATTCATTCTCCAGATACTCGATCCTTCTGTCCAACGGATTTATCATTGACAATGCATAAAGATACAGTGCAGTGTTTCTTACATAACTGTCAAAGGTATCTGTACTCTTCCTGTAAAGTGTTTTTATAACAAAAGCATCCGGTAAAAAGTCGCCCGCTTTTTCCTTATCACCTACAAGTGCATATGCAGCGGACAATAAACATCTGTCTCTTTCCGATAGTTTTTCATTTTCTTTTTTATCCTTAAGCAAATCATAATAATATCTTAAATTATCATAATCGGGCTTGCCTATTACGGACCGTAAGAATAACCTGTAAGGTGTTTTACTGTAATAATAATCAATATTATCATCCCTCCTGTCAAGCCTTCCTTTATTTACTTTTTCTGCTATACCAAGCCGTTTGATAATCTTATCATATACTTCATCACTGACAGGATAACCGCTTTTTTTTGCTTCTATCAAAAAATGACTTGCATAATCACTCGTCCAGTCATAGCCGTAAGTACCGCCGTCCCAGAATGCAAAATTACCGTCACTAAGCATTCTCTTTTCGAGAGTTTTAATCGCAATATCAACATATTTATCAATTAAATACGGATTTTTGCTGAATATACTTGCATTCTTTGCTAATTCCTTTAAATAAATAAGGGGGAATGCAGATGATACGGTTTGTTCAGTACATCCGTAAGGATATCTTATTAAATATTCCAGAGCTCCGAGACATCTTACAAGCTTGTTGCCTGAAATATATAACTCTTTAAAACGCCCTTCCGGTATATAGTCTTTTTCTATAATAACTTTTTTTTCTATATTCTTAGCAATTACTCCCTGGTCAATGCTTGTGAATAACGGTGTTGCAGGACGTACGGCAAACTCAGTTTCATGAAATGTTTTCTCATTATTTCCTTCCGCATTAAGTTTAAAATGTGCAACTCCTGCATCATTCATGGCTCTTAAAATAAAAATTATTTCTTTTTCATTCTCATTTTCGATCTCTACATCCAATTGATTTTTTCCTTCTATTTTTATAGGTCCATCTGTATCTGCCTTAATACTAAAATTGCCTGTTTTACCTGTTTTATTATAAACCTTAACAGGTACATATGACATATCTCCGGGAGCCATTATCCTTGGAATCCCCGGCACCAGTACTATCGGATCGCTTACGGTAATATCTTTTTCTGTCGAACCAAACTTTTTATCCTTGGCACTGTAAACCATGATACGCACCTTACCGTTAAACTGATCCATCTTAAATTCATGTGATACATTTCCGTTATTATCGCATTCTAAAACTCCTGAAAACAAGGACATACTCTTTATCCTCTTGGCTATAATCGGATTTAGATGCCTTCTATCAACATCCATATCGCCGCCACCCCCGAATGCTTTTTTATACGGTGCAATATCAGGCAGCAGATCCTTCAATGTAGTATTGGTCATAACGGAGAGTTTTCTTTTTCTATAAAAGTAATCATGAGGATCTGGAGTTTTATAATTGGTTATCTGTAATATACCGATATCAACAGCAGCTATTATTACCTTACTACCTGCTCCGTTAGGTATTTTTACATTAACCTTTAAGCCGTCTGATGAACGTATTTTATCTTTTGTGTTGATTTCTACTTTTTGTTCTATCTTATTCTTATTTAAAGCAATATTTACTGCCCCGTAGCTTATCGGCGGCAGTGTCAAGTGTTCATAACTTGGTTTCCTATATGCTACTGCCGTAACATACATATTGGGTATAAAATCATCCGTTATCTTAATCGGTATTATTGCTTTACCTTTTGATAAATCAATATAAATTGATTTATAAACTTTTTCCCTTTCAAAACTGACAACTGCAGCACCTTCAAAAGGAGACAGGATATTTAAATACGCAGTGTCGCCTATATTATAATCTGTTTTGTCAAGCTCCATAATAAGCTTGTAAGGATCACTCATATCCCTGTAATCTTTATCATCCCTGTCATTCACAAAAAAAGAAGTTGTTGTACTCATCCCGCCGTCTTTACTTATTGTAACCGTATATTGCCCGCCTTTATCAGGTTTAAAGCTCCATTCTCCATTTTTATCAAGATCTATCTCTTCTTCAACAAGTATTTCATTATAATATTCACTTGAGTATTTATTAGTCCATGAGAATTTTTTAAATATTGTATACCATACCTGTCTTTCTATTTTTAAATTTACTTTACCTGCATTAATTTCATTACCATCAATATCCAGCGCTACATATTTTACATTAATATCCTTGTTAACTATATAGGGTTTTTTGCCTTCTGTTTTAACACCATAATACGCATTAAATTTATGCTTCTCTACATCAACGGCGTCACCTACAGGCCTTCCTGTATCATCAAACACTTCTGCATAGATTATTGCTCTCAGCATGGATGGAGGATCAAGACTTTTAGGAATCTCAACCTCATAATATTTTTCCCCGTTTTCATCAAGGATATCATCTCCCAACTCCAGTCTAAACTGATAAAAATCTTTTTTATTATAATCATAAAAATTATAATCCTTATATTTCTCTTTAAAAAATCTTTCCGATCTGAATACTACATTACAATTAACTTTTAAATTTTTAGCAGGAGCTCCATGGAGATGATTGCTTGTTACTTTAAATTTTATTTTATCTTTTAAATTTTCTAATATATTTAATTTTACCTCAATCTTATGGGGTATAAAATCTTCTATTTTAAAATCCGTTGATCCGATTATTTCATTATTATCCTGTAAAATCTCAACATAATATCCCCCTGTTTTATACTGATACTTCGTCGGTACTGTAACAGCTTCAACACCGGAAGTGTCAATCTTAAATGTTTGAGTAAATACTATATTGCCTGTTGGATCCTTAACCCTCATGTTTAACGGAACACTTTCCGGATTATCAAGATTTGATTTTCTGATTATTACAGATATGTAAACATCCTCACCCGGTCTATACACACCCCTTTCAGTCTTTACATAAGCCTCAATTTTATCTTTGTCAAATCTATTACCCGATATATTAAATGTAGAATAATCAACGTGATTCATCCCTAAAGGCAAAAATGTAAAATCATTGCCTTTTTCTGCAAATATTAAATACGGGTTCAAATCTTCTATCGTAAGATTAAAATCTTTAAATGCTACCCTGCCGCCCTCATCAGTAAAACCTTCCTGTAATATTTGATTTTCACTGCTTAATAATGATACTTTTACGTTATTAATTGGTTTTAAATCTAAAATATTTACAGCATATACAATTAAATCTTCATTATTGTTTTTTACAATTAATCCTATATTTGTAATATTGACCGTTATTGAAGAATAATTATAATATTTCTTAGGATCAGATAACTTAATGTTATACAACCCTTGATATTTGGAATTAAACAAATCTTTAAGATTAATTAAATTTTTTACTTCTTCATTAATATTGCCTTCCTTAATTTTTAAGTCCTTGGAATGCAAAAACTTCCTGTTATAGTCTCCATAGCCGTAATCATATTCCGACTGAATATACCCGACAATATTATTTTTATAGATTTTCTCGACACTTAATTTTACTTCATCCAGATTTAATGATACAAACTCCAAGTTTAAATTATCCGTCATAGGCAGTATTTTGCCCTGGCTTGTAAATTTCACATAAGGCGCCATATCTCTTATTGTTACCGTTTTCTTATAATCATCCTTCATATCTGATCCGTCTCTTGCTTTTATTTCTTTTTTGATTTTAACTTCATATCTTATATTAGGCTCAAAATTAGCTTCAAGTATTATATATCTGTATTCCGAACTGACTTTATAATTAATAGCCGGAGTTACTGATATAAAATCTTTTACATTAGATTCATCAACAGGCAAATTAAATTTGATAGCAATAAAGGTATTGCCTATTACAGGGAATGTATCACATTTTTCTACCCTCAATCTTTCGCGGGCTTTTAATACAACAGTCCTCTTATAATCATCCTCAATACCAAGGGCTCCTTCAACAGGCATTACGCCTTTTTTTATCCTTATATCAATATTATGCTGATCATAATCCTGCTCCAATCCTTTTATCCTGATATAGATTATATTGGAAATACCTGAGGGTTCTATTTTTTCAAAATTTAAATCCTTATTATCAAACCTCACTTCTATACGTTCGTTTAAAGTTTCAAGATCAACAGGCAATGAAAACTCCACCTCACCTATTAACTCTTCAGGTCTTTTTGTCTTTTTATTCACATTAAAATAAAATGATGAATTAACAACCTCCATTAATCTTGTATTAAATAAAAAATTACCGCCTTTTATGCTTTTTTTATTAGGCGCTCTTAATAATGATGTATTTATGCTGACACTATATTTTGTTGACAGGGGAAGATCATGGTCAGGTATAAAAATGAGAGTCCTTCCTTCTATTTTATATACGCCTGATATTGGAGGTTTAATATCCATAATATTGCCGGGATTTTCAGGATTTTTAAACTCAATCTCACTGGAAAAAACAACTTTGATAACCATTTTTTGTTCGGTAAAACCTTCCGGGGTAAAACTCTTAACGGAACATAAATATTTGTTACCGTATATTTTAAATGCAGTAAGACATCCTGTAAAAATTATAAAACAGCTCAATATTATTATTGCTGTATATAAGAATCTCTTTTTATTTGATTTAGAATCAAAAACATTTTTAATAGAATTGTTAAAGGATTTTTTTAGTCTTGATATCTGTAAAATAAAATTTGAAATAAATAGATGTATGCCTGATTCTTTAATTAAACTGTTATTAATATTTTTTTTATCTTGTTCTTCCGGTATTATCCTTACATTAAATATCTTTTCTATTAATCTCTTAATTAAATTGATATAAAAAAATCCGACTCTTTCGTAATATAATTCATGAAGGGGTATACTTATTAAAATAAACAGTAATTTAATAAAAAGAATAATATCCAGAACATATATATTAAAATTAATTATCCTCAATGAAAAAAATAATACATATGTTATTATAAAATCCAGGTTTAATATAATGCCGTAAATAAATGTATTTAACATATATAGCTTTTTCTTTTTAATAACATTAATAACAGCAGGTATAATTGATAAAATAAAACATAATAAGTATCCTGCATAAACCGTTAATAATGATATTAATAAATTTATTTTTTCAAAATATGACAAAAATAAACCTGTACAAAAATATATTAAAAATATGATTAAATTGATTATTAGATATTTATTTTTTTTCATCTATAAAAACCTCCTAATAAATTACTTTTTTTAAGTAAAAATTTTTAAAATAAAAAATTTTGCTTATAAAAACAGGATAAAAAAACAAATAATAATTATTAAATAAAATTATATCACATAAATACCTACTTTTTATTTATTTTTTAATAAATTTAAAATCTTCTCATTTTTTGTATAATCCATAGCAGTTAATCCTTCATAATCTTTAATATAAATATCTGCACCATTATTTATTAAATATTTAACGATATCATAATGATTATAATAAACAGCGCTTATTAATGGAGTTACTCCATTAAAATCTTTTGTATTAATTTGAGCTCCTTTATTTATAAGTAATTTTACAATCTCAAAATACCCCGACCTTACTGCAAACATTAATGCTGTGAGAAGGTCATTATCCGTTAAATCTATAACAGCATTATTATCAAGTAATATTTTTGCAATATTTATATTTCCTTTATCACAAGCTTCCATTAAAGGTGTCCAGCCGTTATTATCCTGTGCATTAACATCCGCTTGATATTCTATTAAAAGCAAAACAATTTTTTCATGATTTTTAAATGAAGCCCAATTAATTGCAGATAAACCTTCATTATCTTTTGCATTAATATAAGCATTATTATCCAGTAATAATTTTACAATATCATAATGATTATTATTTACACTATGTATTAATGAAGTCCAGCCGAATGTATCTTTTTTATTAATATCACATCCGTTTTTTATTAAAATTTCAGCTACCTCATAATGTCCTTTAGCCGATGCCAGCATTAATGCCGTCTCACCTTCATCATTTTGTATATCAGTACCGGCATTATGCTCCAACAAAGCATTAATTATTCTAATGAATCCGTTTTCTGATGCAATTATTAATGGTGTATTGCCTTCATTATCAGTGATATCAGGATCAATACCTTCATCTAACAAATTTGATATGACATTATAATCATCGTTTTTTATCGCATTAATAAAAACATTTTCATCTGAGAATGTTTGCGAACTTAATAATGCAATAAAAAAAAATTTTACGAAAATAAATCTATACACTATTATTCTTCTGTAATAATCTATAAATTAATATAATTCATATTTAAAAAAAAGCATTAATAAAATAAAAAATTTGTTTTATTTTTTCAAAAAACACTAAAAATAATTGATAAGAGTCCCCATAAATTGATATTTAGCCTCAGATTACAGGATAATAAACCGCCAATGCACAAAGACACGAACATAAAGGAAATTAATTAAAATGTTTTTAGTATCCTGGTGCCTGTGGTTTAAAATTTATTTACTCTTACTAATTTAGACTTCTTAATTATAAAAATACTCATACAAAATTATATCGCACTTATTGATTATTTTATTTTGAATAATTAGGTCTTATGTTATAATAATTTAGTTATATCATTGTAAATAGGAGTGATAAAATGAATAAGATAATATTTTTTGTATTATTAATTTTAACTTTATGTTTTACAAATATTTATTCTAATGAAAGACACATTAATAATCTTCAAACATACAGCAACTCACTCAACAAATACAGTAACACAAATGGAGAATTATTTTCATTCAAAATTAAATTTGGAAAAGATGCAAAATATAACAGCAAAAAAATACTCTCTTATTATAATAATATTCCTATAAATACTTATGGATACGGCATTTTTTTATCTATATTTGTCGGGATTCCACTTTTAGTTTATGGAGGTATCGCAGCAATAATTGGTATTCCTTTTTTAGCCGTAGGAGCATATTATTTAAATAGACCTGATGATACAACATTGACTCAAGTACAAAAAATTGCTTTTACAGCAGCCGGCGGAAGCTGCTTGGGCAGTGGAATACTTTTAATTATTCCAGGTATAATTGTAACAGTTTGGGGAGCATTTAATTAATATAATTTAGATATTATTATTTTTATACATATTTTTTTTTATTTTATAATTCAACCTGAATTATAATGCATTATGCTTAATAATATTTAATTTTTTAAATATATATTTATTATATTAAAATCATAAAAGTGTTATAAAAAGAAGTGGCAGTATTTAAAACAGATTTATATATTAATTCTTTTAATAAACGATAGTGCTCTCAATCTGTATCTAAAAAATTATAATATTATGAAATTTATTTTTTTTTTATTTATAGTTTTTTTTTGTTTATCTTCTTGCCGGGTTGAAACCGTAAGAGTCAATATAATCGGTTATCCAAAATTAAATTATTTTGAGATAATCTTAAACAGCAAGTCAAAAGTTTTTATCGATAATAATCATATAAATCCTCACAACCTAAAATTTTTTCCCAAAAAAAATTTATTAAAATTAGACAATGAAAATACATATAAAAAATTTAATAAAATCATTATTAATACAAACGGGATAATTAACATTTCATGTAAACATGGTACACAAAGTTATAAAGGTATATTTGAAATAACAAACAATGATCAAGAATTGCAAATGATTAATGAAATAAATTTAGATGATTATTTAGCATCCGTGCTTGGATCCGAGATGGGAGGAGCATTCTCAGATGAAACACTAAAAGCACAGAGTATAGCGATAAGAACATATTATTATTCCCGTAAAAAAGAATATAAAAATAAAAATTATGATATTAATAATGCTGACGGCAGAGACATGGTGTACCGTGGGAATGATTTTGCTTACGATAAAATGTATAAAATACTGGATGAAACAGAAAACATATTTTTAATAAATAAAAACGGTAAATTGATACTCCCTTTATTTCACTCAACATCCTGCGGTATTATTTTAAAAGACAGTGTAATGAAATCTAATTATAATGATGATAATAAAAATCCCGTATTGCTTGATGATATTGATGATAATGGAATTCCCCTGTCTGCGGACTCTCCATATTACAATTTTACAATTAAATTAACAAATTATGACTTGCTAAAAATAACAAAGCCTGTACTGGATCTAAATACTATAATCGATGTTAAACTTAAATATTTTAACAATACTGAATGTGTTGATTTTATCGGATTTATTGATGAAAAAAATAAAACTCATTGGATCAAATGTTATAAATTTTTATCATTGGCTCAAAGAAATAATTATAATAATCTAAGATCAATACAATTTAATATAAACAAAAGCTATGATGAATATATATTTACAGGCAAGGGATTCGGACATCTTTGCGGCATGAGCCAGTACAGTGCAGAAAAATTATCTAAAAACGGATATGATTTTAAAATGATTTTAAAAAAATATTATCCAGACGCATCAATAAAAAGAAAAAATATATTTTTAATTATTAATAATCTGGATATATTTTATTAATATTATTTATTATTTTTAACGAGTCTTAATCCATACTTACTTAAATTTTCACCGGGATTTTTAAAAGATCTTTCTCTTATTTCACAATTATAAGCTTTATTATTCATACAGCCGCCCATTATTACCCTATATTTACCGCTTTCCGGACCTCTTGGATTAGTATACTTTTTATTATCATTATAATAAAAAGTATCATACCAATCCCAGCACCACTCCCAGATATTACCGCTCATATCATATAAACCAAGTTCATTCGGTTTCTTTTGTCCGGCAGGATGTGATTCTTTATCAGAATTTTCATAATACCATCCTACTTCGTCCAGATTATTACTGCCGCTGTATATATATTTTTTTGTATCTGCACCACCCATTGCTGCATATACCCATTCTGCTTCAGTAGGTAGCCTGTAACCGTTTTTTGTAAAATCACATGATACTGTCCATTTTATATAATCATCATAATTTTTATTATTTGGGTCATGATTATCTTTATTTATTATATAACATGGAGACAAGCCTTCCTTTATGCTTTTTTTGTTGCAAAAGTCTACTGCATCATACCAGGTTACATTATCAACAGGTAAGTTGCCCCCTTTATTTCTTGAAGGATTATTTCCCATTACTTTAATCCATTCATCCTGAGTCACTTCATAAATCCCAATCCAAAAATCATCTAATTTTACTATACTGTACTCATCCTCTTCTTCTTCATCACCCATGATAAAACTGCCACCCTTTACAAAGATCATACCTGATGATTTAAAATCCCCGTTAAAAAACAAAAAAATACAGATAAAAAGAATAAATATTGTTTTAAGTTTGCTTTTCATTTTATTAATCTCCATAACCAATTAAGTAATGTCAAAGGTTTCTTAATTACTAAAATTTAATTTATAATTACTATTTTGTTCTACCACGAAGACCCCAAGACACAAAAAACATCATTAATTAAATTCTTATTAGTACCTTGGTGGCTTGGTGGTCACCTCTCTTTAAAAGCACAACATAATAAAACTCTTTATTAATGCAACCACTAAGGCGCGAAGACACTAAGGATATTTTTAATTTCGTGCCTTTGTGTCTTGGTGGTTTTCACTGCGTTAATCTTGCGTTCATCTGCGGTTCAAATCTAAACAATTGTTTTCACACAGTATGTTCGTGTTCTTCGTGGTAAATACTTAATCTTTCGTAATTTTTCATACCTGCACTCGAATAGTAAAAATTTTAACACTGCCAACTTTATTTAATTGCATATATAATAAAATAATAATAGTAAAATTTTATTAAAAATAATATATTTATTTAATAAAAATTAATAAATTATTACAATTAACGATTATTGAATTTGTTATATTTTTTTTATTTAATTGCAACAAATTTAATATATTATCATCTTAAAAGCATATAATAATTGAAGGAGATTTATTTCATGAAAAAATTTATTTTTATTTCACTAACTATTTTATTTTCAATACCTCTATTATGGTCATTCGCAGAAGAGCTTGAAATATTAGAAGGAAAAGAAAATATAGAAAAAGTTATTAAATCAAAACCGATTTTTGTTATAGTAACTACAAAAAATACTATGTGTATTAATAAAAATTATGACAAATGGATTGAACAGCATAATCAAAAAAAGAAAGATGAAGGCGAGGAAGATGAAATATTAAACAAAGATAAAATGATTGAAGATATGAAAAAAGATCTTGCAAGAAGTTTAAAAAATGACGGTAGAAGATGGAAGCTGAAATTGATTAATGACAAGTCGGAAGCAACAGAAGGATACATATTATATATAAATATCGATCAAATTAATCCTATACCGATGGTCTCATTCACTGCTCTTTATACATTAACGGTATATGAAGTTGGAAGTGATAAGGCTTTATTTAAAGTAAGAATATCCAGCAGATTAATAAAAACTGGTTTTGTAGTTACTATAATTGGTTTGCCTAAAGATACAATGAAAGAATCAGGAGAATTAATTGCAATTATTTTACCTAAATTTTTAAGGGATGGAGTAGATTTATAATAATATAATTTATATAAGGATTGATTATGAAAAAAAATTTATTAATAATAATACTTTTATTATTTACAATTAGTTTTATTTTACCTCTAGATATAACATATATTACCGGGACTAAAAAAGAAGCAAAAATATTAAAAAAAGCTAAACCAATTTATATTGTAATAAACTATGAAAAAACATTAATTTATGAAACAAACATGTATGAATATTTTGAAAAACAAAATATTGAAGCAGGTACAGAGTTTTATAATATTAAAAAAATGATAAATGATATGAAAGAGGCTTGTAAAGAAGAAATAAAAAAAGGTAAAAAATGGGATTTAACATTAATAGATGACCAAAAAGAAGCATCAGAAGGCTTTATTCTCTATATTGTTCTAGACAAAATAGTTTCAGTACCGACTATTGGATATAATGCTCAATATACTATTTATTGTTATAAAACAGGCAGCAAAGATTTAATATTTAAAGCACAATTGGAAGGTGCAACAATAGGAAAAGGTATTACTGAAAAAGCGTTAAAAATGGCAGGTGAAATATTAGGAGAAAGGCTAGTAGATTTTTTAAAGACATTATAACAAAAATTAATAAATAATATAATCTCACACCATTTTAATATAAAGTAATGGTGTGGGAATTATTTATATCTCAGTATTATCAGTAATAATACTATTCTTTGGAATAATTATTATACCGTCTCTTATATGATAATTATCACCGTCAAAAAAATCCAGTTTATTTTTATTTAATATCTTGCAGTTTTTTCCTATTCTTGCATTTTTATCAACAATAGCATTAGATATAATGGTATTTTCACTTATACCTACATCTATTATATTATTCTTACTGTTATAATATTTTTCTGCTTCTGTTTCATAATAGTCGGCACCCAGTATTATTGAGTTGTCAATATTAACATTATCTTTGATAATGCTTCTAATACCTATTATGCTTTTTTTTATCATAGCATTCTGTATAATACTGCCGTCACCCAGCAAAGCCTCATCTATATGACAATGTACAACCTTTGACGGCGGCAGGTATCTGGCATGAGTATAAATTAAATCATCATATAGATTAAATTTTGGTACAGGATCAGTAAAATCCAAATTAGCCTTTAAAAAAGTTTTGATAGATCCTACATCTTCCCAATAATCATTAAAAAAATATGCACCTACATTTTTACTTTTTATAGAATAAGGTATAACTTCATTCCCAAAATCAGTAAAAGAATTATCTAAAACCTCTAATAATGTATCCGCATTAAATAAATATATACCCATACTTGCCAAATATTCTTTATTGCATTCATTACCAAAACTCTTTTTTACTATATCAGTACTTTTATATTTATTTAAGGTATCATCATCCTTCGGTTTTTCTACAAAATCAACAATTTTATCATTAATAGTTTTCATAATGCCAAAAGCGCTTGCTTCTTCTTTTAAAACAGGCTTTACGCTTACAGTAATGTCATGCTTCTTGTCAATATGATAGTCAAGAAGCCTTCTATAATCCATTTTATATACCTGATCACCGCTTAATATTAAAATATACTTTATCCTGTGATATTCAAAAATGTGTTTTATATTTTTTCTTACTGCATCTGCAGTACCCTGATACCAGTCATTATTGGATATTGTCTGCTCAGCAGCTAATACATTAACAAAGCCAAGATGAAAATTGTCAAACCTATATGTTTGAGTTATATGTTTATTTAATGACTCAGAGTTAAACTGTGTAAGTATAAAAATCCTATTAATATGAGATCTTAAACAATTTGTAATGGGGATGTCTATTAACCTGTACTTCCCGCCTATCGGTACAGCCGGTTTAGATCTTTCTTTTGTTAATGGGAATAACCTTTTACCCTGCCCACCGCCTAAAATTAAAGCAACCAATTTTCGCATAACTGTTAAATCCTATTTTTTTAATTAATATAAATGAATTATAATTCATCCATTGCGTTATTATAAATTATTAATGCTCTTGTATAATAAAAGGAGTTTTTATCAAATAAGCTTTTTAAATTCTTTACTCTGATTGAATCTTTTAAGAATTCAAGATTGATATCATTTAAAAAATCTGATATTTCTTTTTTATTGCTAATATTGTAATTAAAATCAATCATCTGGTATAATTCTTCAACCGGAAATTTAAAAATAAATGAATTGTTAAATTCTTCTTCTGGATTACTTATTACTTGTCTCACTTTTGAGACTAGCATAAAATATAATCTGGAAATTATAAGAGGTAATTTATAGCATATTAACTGCTGCTGTACAAGCCAAATTCTTTTAGATAAAAACTCTAAAGCCCTAAAAAAAATAGGAGGAGGCAATTTATCTATACCTTTTTTATTAATAACCATTATATCGGTATCTTCAACAGCAAAAGCCGTAGCATTTCTCGGTTTATCATTTAAAATAGACATTTCGCCAAAAATATCCCCATCTCCCAATATAGCAAGTAATATTTCTTTATCATGACGTAATTTTGTAATGTTTACTTTACCCTTTTTTATCACATAAAAATCATCGGACAATTCAAATTCAGTAAATAACACTGTCCCGGCAGGAACACTTATTTCATTTATAATCCCATCAGATTTATAAATATTTACATCAGGCAATTTAGAAAGAATACCCAATGCTCTTTCTCTTACTATATTATCATCAGGATATTCATTTAAAATTGATTTTAACAGATGAGCAGCTTTTTCTTTCTGATCAACATCAATGTATTTTTTTACAATATCAAAAATTTTATCTTTTCTATTATTACTGTCAGGAAAAAAATTATAATTTATTAAATCGCTGTCAAGTTTTCTCAGGATCTCGGAGTATTCACTCAAAATTTTTAAAATAATTTTTTTATGATTTAAAAATAAATCTTCAATTTTATCTTTATTGATCACAAATATTTCACAATCGGTTAATGCCTGCGCACTTTCATCTTCCTGAATATTGGTTATGCATTGTATTATTCCGAATATATAACCAACACTTCTTATTTCTTCAATTATTCCGCCTAAAATAGGATTAGATTTTGTAATCTTTACACTGCCGGATTTTATTATATAAAATTCTTTTGGCGGCAGTTTACCGCTTAAATAAATATATGCATCTTTAATATAATTTTTAATAGGAATCTTCATTTAAATACACCTTAAATTAAATTGTTTAATGTCAAAAATTTATTAATTGTTGAAACTTTATCTACAAATTAAAATCTTTATACAGCTCTCATAAAGTTCACAAAGTTCACAAAGTTCACAAAGTTTTTATGAAATAGTTCAATTAATTTTTATCCCTTTATGTTCTTTATGTATTCTGTATGAGACTCTTCATATTTTCATACCAGCACTTAAATGGTGAAAATTTTGACACTACCTTAAATTGTACATCATTTAATAATACAATAAAAGTATTTAATTTTATTATGTTATTTACTTAAAATTTCTAAAAATTTTATAATAGTTCTTATCATTATTCCGGTTGCACCTTTACTCCAATAATGATAATCATTATTTAAAAAAGATGGTCCTGCAATATCAAGATGAATCCAGTTTTCATTTTTAATAAACTCTTTTAAAAATAATGCAGAAATAATAGTGCCGGCCTCTCTTCTTGGATAACCTATATTTGATAAATCTGCAATATCACTTTTCAACATATCCTGATAATCTTCAAAAAGAGGTAATTCCCATAATGCTTCATCCGTCTCTTTTAATGCATCAAAAAATATATTTTTATATAATTTTGTTTTAAAAAAACCTGCAGTAATTTTACTGCCTAAAGCAATTATTGTGCTTCCTGTTAATGTAGCAATATCAATAACAAGATCACAATTTAGTGTATCCGAGTATGATAAAGAATCCGCCAGCAGTAATCTGCCTTCCGCATCTGTATTTTTTATCTCCACCGATTTTTTATTATAACCGATTATTACATCACCAGGGCGATATGAATTACTGTCTATACAGTTTTCTGCTAATGGTATAAGACCGATAATATTTATGTCAATATCAAGTTTATATGCAGCATTAATAAGGCCTATAACTATTGCTGCACCGGCCATATCAGATTTCATGTCGTCCATAGAATCCTGAGGTTTTAAATTTAATCCTCCTGTATCAAAAACGATACCTTTACCGATTATACATATTTTTGGTTTATTACTATTTTTATTATAATGAAGCTCTATCAATCTCGGCTTATGCCTGCCCGCATTACCGACAGCAAGATGAAGATTAAAGCCCATTTTCTTTAATTGATCCATGTGCAGGATTTGTGTTGACACTTTATTATTTTTAAATAAATTTATAATAAAATCTTCAAGATAAGTAATATCAACTATATTTGCAGGACCATTAACAATATCTCTCACAAAATTTATAGAATCAGTCAATATATCAACTTTTTTAATAATATCGGTATAATTACTTAATTTATTTTTTAATATATAATTAACTTTTTTTAAATTATATTTCTTATTTTTTTTTGATTTAAATGTTCGATAAGAATATTCTGATAATTTTATTCCCTCATAGCTGGCAAAAAAACATTTTTCAGCATCTAAATTCCACAACTCAGGAAATAAAAAGACATCGATAAATTCTTCATAATAACTGTTTATAGATAATTTGTATATTAAGGAAGAAAATCTTCTTAAAGTTTCATAATTAAAATCATTTATTTTACCTATATTGATAATTGTTATATCTTCATTGTTTATAAAATATCTTTTATTCGCAAATTTACTATTTAATATATCTTCATCATGCTTTATTTTTTCTATTAAAATATCCGGGATGTATTTATATAGATCAATACCTTCAACATAGGGATAAAATTTCACCTTTTCGGATGCTTTATCTGAAAAGGAAATTTTCATCCTTTATTCCTTTTTTTTAATGTAATAGATTTAATTATGTCGTCAATTACAAATCCATTAAAACTGATCTTTACAGGTATTATTTTAAATGAATCTTTTTCTTTAGATATATCAATTATATAGTTAAAATTCTTTATTATTGAATTTTCACCATCAAACATAAAAGTAATAATATACCCTAATGAATCATAGGTGAGTTTATAATAACCTTTTTCAATTTTATTATCTTTTGTAATGATAAATTTATTTTCATCTGTAAAATTAATAATAAATTCTACTTTACTGTTTTCTCCTTCCTTAACGAATTCCTCAGACAAGAAAAACATAATATTTTCCTTTTCAATCTTTATTTTTTCTTCTTTCTTTTCATTAACATATTCAATAAAAGGACGCGGTAATCTGATATAGTAAAATTCATCATATTTATTTGGACCTACAACCTGTAATTTATCACTGGATATTAAAAATATTTCAATATCCTTATTTGTAAATTTTGAAGATTTTGATATACCCTGCACCTTCAATCTTAAACCTGGCTTTTGCCCCCAAACTAAATTAGCTTTAATAATAGCATATAGATTAATGTAATCTGAATGCTTTATATAAACTTCATTTTTTTCTTTTGAGAATGAAATAAACTCTATATTATTAATATCATACTTATCCGGATCAAAACTATTGCTATTAATTAAATATTTATAATCTTCAGGATACCAAAAACCGTCTATGTATTCAAAAAATTTATCACTATTAGCAAGATAAGATCTGTTGACGGGAGTGTCGTTTGTTAATATTTGTGTTGTTTCTATAAGTTTAAACTCCCCTGTTTCATAATCCCAAATATAGACATTCTTCTTTTGAATACTCGTATTTGTTGCACTGAAAGAATTATCTATTGTAGTAATTTCTTTTAATCTTGTATATTTATTATCTTCCTTATCAATATCGATATAATCCATTATAATAGAATAATCAGCTAAAAATTCTCCGATTTTAATATATTTCTCCTGATCATATTTGATGATATATAATATCCATTTATCTTCTCTTGTTTTACCTTCTAAAATACATGATACATCATCTTCATATAACAGATTGTGAGATTGAAAATTAAAATTATTTTCATTAACAATATCAGTAATAAATTCATAATTTTTTCTGATAACGCCATTAGAATATATATCAAAAAAAGCCATTATTATTTTTTCGGATTTAGACTTCTTATAAGCTATGACTACTTCTTCATCAATATCATTATCTAAATTTGATTTAAAGCTATAAATTGGTATAAAATTATTACCTAAAAAAGTTTCAAGTTTTTTATAAGGTATATGAAGATAAACTTTCTGTTTAGAAGTACTGTTGTCATTATTTAATTGTGAATCAGAATATAAATAATTATTTTCATCTGAATTATTATTTTTTATACAACTAAAAAAAGTAATAAAAACAATAAAAAATAATACTGAACTGCATACTACTCTATTTAATTTCATAGTAAATTATATATCATATAAAATTATAAAGCGCAAATTTATTTAATATTTAGATTATGTTTTTTTAATTTTTAGAATTAGAATAATTAATCTGATCTTTTAAATATGTTATAATTCTTGGTAAAATATGTTTAAATTTTTTAATTTCAGGTCCTAATTTAAATCCGGCAGCATTTTTATGTCCGCCTCCTTTACATTCCGTTGCTATTTTTACAACATCAACATCACCCTTTGATCTCATAGATATTCTTTTAACACTCTGCAAATTTTCCTTACAAAATACAACTGCTTTGATATTCTTTGATTGTAAAGGAATATTAATAATCGATGCACATTCATCATATTTTGCACCTGATTTAATCAGTAATTTTTTCGGCATAGAAATTACGGCTATTTGATTATTGTGATATAATCTTAAAGTTGATAAAACATAAGAAGTAATTTTTAAGTATTCAATTGATTGATGCTCATATAATAAAACGTATAAGTCATTCGGACTTGTACCGCTTTCTACAATTTTAGATGCTATATAAAAAGTATATGGCGTTGTCTTTTGATAATGAAATGATCCAGTATCAAATAAAATTCCTGTATATAAAGCATCTCCAACTTCTTTCGGCATTTTTTTCTTAAAATTATCATAAATAGTAAATATCATCTCGCATACACTTGATGCATTACCATCAATATAACAGCAATCTTTAAGCTCTTCACTATCCAATGTAGAGTGATGATCAATTATAAAAATACCTTTAATTTTATCTTTAATTAAATCATATATTTTCCCAATATTGCTTTTAACATTTGTATCAATTATAATTAAATAATAATTCTCTATGTTTTCCGGAATTTTTGTCCCTTCTTCAATAGAAGTAATTATTTTTCTATAATCTAAAATAACTAGATCTGTAGGTATAGCGTCAGAATTAATACATTTTACATTTTTACCAAAAGAACTTAATAAATATTCCAATGCTATACAACCGCAAATACAATCAGGATCAGGATTTTCATGCCCGGAAATAATAAAATTATCCGTTTGATCTATTAACTTTTTAAACTTTTTTATTCCTATACTATTTTTCACATTTTATACCTTATTACATATATACATATTAAACTTTTTTATTTAATATTAATAAAAAAGTTTAATAAAATGTATATCAATCTTCAAGCTCTTTTAATATTTATTAAATTATTTTATATAAATAAACAATATTTTAAAATTAATAAAATAAATTACATATATTGATAATATAATAATATAAAAATGATTAAATTAAAATATATTTTTGATTTTAATAATAAAAATTATTTTATCAAAATTTGTTGCATTTATTAATTAATTTTTATATTATTTATATAATTTTATATTGTAGTATATTAGATATATATTACTAAAAATAGAATAAAGTTTTTTTGTTAAAAAAAAAGAAATTATTTATAAGGAGTCAAAAATGTCTGATTTGCCTAAGAGCCCAAATGTATTTGATCCTGAAAAGCCGAGTGCAGTAGGATCGCGTAATTCATTAGCCCAAAATTTTAGAGATCAACAAGCAGAAGTTGAAAATGTATTAAGGGAAGAAGTAGATAAAGTTTTAAATCATATTACTGCTAAACTTCCTAAAAACGTATTAGAAAAATTGGATGTTATGGGTGGTATTAAAGAAAAGCTCTATAATTACTACAACCAAAATTATCAAAATATGTTTAACAGATATGTAACAACAACAGAAGATGAAATGGTTAAGAAAATTAGAAATTTCATCGACAAAGAAGAGCTTAAAACACTAGCAAAATATACACCTAGAGAAATTGCACAACTGCTTGACCAAATAGGTGGTATGGATAAATTTAATACTGGTGAAATAGAAAAATCCATAATTAATATGTATGGACATTTACAAGGACATGTACAGAGAGGTCTTAATGAATTAGAAAACAACACAAACTCTTTATTAAGACAAAAAGAAGATGTAGGTGCATTTGTAAGAGGTCAAAATGCATATTCTATTGTTAAATGTGCTTTTAAAGACAACTATTACAAACCAAAGACTGTTACTGATACAAAACTAAGTGTTAATATTTTGGATTCTGAATTAATTTCACCTATTTTTCACTATCAAACAACAGTTGAATTTTTAATCAAAGATTTAATTTCAAAACATATCTATGATCTTTTAGAAAAAGACATTGAAGCTTTAAAAGATGCAAGAGCGGATGAAGGAAAAGAAGATCTTTCTGATACAGAAATTATATTTGAAAAAATTTCTCGTGTTGAAGATTATACTTCAGATGATGCAGAAAATCCTGATTCACTAAGATATAAATTTATGGCTAAATCATTAGTAGAAAAAATCGAAGGTTTAAGAGCAGAAATACCATTGTCTGAATATGATTCTTTAAATATCAGAGAAAATATAAAGAAGATTATTGATAACGAAAATATCAGAAATAGAGGATTTAATACTGCAATAAACTCTATAACAAGTATACTTGATACTTCAAAAATGGGATATCAGTATATTGAAAACCTTAAAAATGCAAGAGATTGTGTTATTAGAGAATATGAAGATTTAGATGTTTCTCAATTACCTGATGAAAGATATTCTATTAGATTAACATATTACGATCAAGAGCAACTTCTTGTAGAAAGAGCTGCTTATGATAAACAATATCAATCATTTAAAAAAGAAGTTTTCAGATTATGGGACATTGTAGATCATGTTTATAGAAAAAAGAAAAAGAAAATGGATTATATTGACCTGGCAAATAAATTACAGAAAAAGATTGATAAAGTCAGACAGGTTAATGGTCTTGAAGTAGATGATTATTCACCGGCTGCAAAAAATAAAGAATGGAATGAAGTTACTTTTATCAAACCAGAAGATACTGATGTTCAAAAATTAAATAGATCATATATTAATGAAAAAAGAGAATTAAAAAATATGTTTATCATCATGAAAGAAAAAATGTCAAAATGTTTTGAAAATCAAAATCCTATTGAAAGAGTAGCAATTGAAGACAGACTTAATTTCTTATTACAAGAATTTAATAAGTTTGAATATAATATTAATCCTTATCATATCCAACCGGGTATTGTACTGGATATTGATATTACATCAATTAAAAGGAAAAAATACACATTAGAAAAAATGGCAAATGTATTAAATGAATTCTTACATGGAGTTAGTAAAGGATTTATGGATGCTGCATTTGCTTCATATTCAAGAAGAAGATCTACAGTTAGAGCTGATATTGATCAAACATTTGGTACAACGGCTGATTTTGAAGGTGATGATATGACTAAATCACTATATGAAAATAAAACAAATGCTCCTGAGGGCATAGTTGATGTCAGTAAAGATGCTGATGGATTAACTGAAATCTAAAATGCAAATAATTTTAAATGCTAAAAAAACGAATATTGTTTTTTTAGCATTTTTTTTTATAATATTTTTATTAAATAAAAATATTATAAAAATATTATTTTAAAAACTAAGGTTTCTTTTGGAGATTTTTTATGGAGAAAAATTTAAGCTTTTTAAGCACAAGAAATGGTTTTAATATTGCTTTAAAGCATTTTAAAATAGTAAATGCCTTTATTAGAGAATTAGAACAATATGCTAATCTTGCAGATTTGATTAATGATTCTATTAATACAAATACTATTAAAAAATATCAGTTTAAATCAATTTTAAATGTTATATTAAATGATAAATTAAATTATCAAAATCTTTCATTTAATATAACAAGCCTAACAAAAAAACCTCTAAAAGAAATAGCAAATATTGTAAATGAATGGAATATGTTTGATTTTGTAATAGTATATTATCATCCACAGTTAGGTATTGTGTTAATTAATCCAAAAAATGAGGATAGTTGGGATACTGTTACAGGTGGTATGAAAGAAAATGAATTAATTGTAATTTATGTAGGTTGTTTTGGTAAAGAAATTGATAATGATTTAGCATTAAAAGCAGCAAATTCTTTAAAAAATCTAATTGAAGGTAAAAAAGTTTCTAATACAGAACAATTTAAAACCGATTCATTTGCTTTTCCAAAAGTTCAGAAAAAAACAAAACCTCCACAAGAAGTTAAACCGGAAAAAAAAGAAAAAGAAACTGTACCAACCGGTAAAATGAAATTATCTCCAAAATATGGCGTTGTTGTTACAAACGAATTATTTCATAACGGCAATGTAGAAGCTTGGAAAAAAATTATAGAATCTTATGAAACAAAATATCCGGAAATAGAAGTCTTGGTGTTTTATGATGATGAACAAATTCATGATATTAATACTTTATTTAAATGGGGTAAAGTAAAACATGGTACAATGATATTTTTTAGTTTGCTTGGAGAAGAATTTAAAAATATTTCAAAATTAAGACGATATTTATCACAGGGAGCAAGCCCTAGATTTGAAGCTTTTTTAAAAGGAAGTCCAGGACAAATTTTACCATTATTCTAATATTCTAAATAATTAAAAAAGGATATTTAAATGACAAATAAAGATATTTATTATTTTTCAAAATCAGAATATACAAAGGGTTTTGACGCAAGTAAAATTGGTATAAGAGGAAAGAGGGCAATGGAATTATCGCAATTAAAAATGCCAATCTTACCTGGTATTATAATAAATTCTAATATTGCTTCAAAATTAGAAACATTAAAACTCATTGATGAATATAAAGATTTTCTAAAAAAAGTAGAAATTGAAACTGGTAAATCTTTTAATTCCACAACAAATCCCGCAACTATAAAAATTGTTGTAAGCCCTTCATTGGAAATAATTGACTTCCCTTCAATTCATACTGTTGGCTTAACAGATAATACTGTTGAAGCATTTAAAAATATAGTTGGAGAAAATTTTGCATATCATGAATATTCATGTATTTTAATAAAAGGTGTATTAAATTTATTTTTAAAAATGTATGGAGATACTGATGGTATAGATAAATTTAATAAACTTTTAAATAAAATTGAAAAAGCAAATAATATAAAGGATTATAGGGATATTATTGCTGATGCAAAAACATTCCTTCCAAAAAAATTCTTTGAAGATGCTTTTTTTCAACTTGATTTTCTTGTAAAAAGAGTTTCTGTTTTTTTAAACTCGGAAGAAATGGATGATGAAGATACTGCTATAATGATTCAGCCAATGGTTTATGGCAATTACGGTAAAGATTCATACTCAGGCAGATTTTATACCAGGGATATTGTCAGTGGAGAAAAAACAATACAGGGAATATACTTTCAGAATGAATTTGATGATGCCAGCGGTAAAAAGCACTCAATTGGAAATATTGATGTAAGGTATAAAAAACAGCTTGATAAAATATCAGATGATATAGAATGCCATTTTAAAGAAATAAGAGAAATAAAATTTACAATTGAAGTAGGTAAATTATGGATTATTGAACAAAGTTCAGTAATGACAAAATCCACTCAATCAGAATTAAAATGTTTATTATATTTATTAGAGAAAAAAATAATAAAAGAAGAATATTTAATTAATAAAATAAAACCATTTCAAGTATCAGATATACTACACCCTATAATTAATCCTGATTCTGTAAAAGGATTAAAAACAATAGAAGATGGTATATCCGGTGCACCTGGGGCTGCAAGAGGTAAAATCTTTTTTGACACTGAGGATTTATTGGAAGCTTATAAACGTGCAATACAATTAGATCAAAGTACTGATTTTATACTCTGCTTACCTGCGACTTACGCCGGTGACGTTAAAGCAATAGAAGTAGCTAATGGAGTTTTATCTAACGAAGGAGGATATTCTGCGCATGCTTCAGTAGTAGCCAGACAATATGGTAAAGTTTCACTAGTTAATCCTGATATTAAAATTGATGTAAATAAGAGACAATTTATTATTGGCAATATAACTGTAAAAGAAGGTGATTATATTACTTTGGATGTTCCATATTATGGGAAACCGAGAATTTATCTTGGAAAAGCAGAATTAATTGAACCGGATCCGCATAAATCAGGCTTAATGGAATTAATAGAAATAATCAATAAATATGTTAAAGATTTTAAAGTATTAGGTAATGCCGATACACCAAAAGATGCAAAAATTGTAAAACTTTTTGGCGGTGAAGGCATTGGGTTATGCCGTACAGAGCATATGTTTTTTGATACTGATCGTATTAATCTTTTTAGAGAAATGATTATGAGTACTTCTAAAGAAGAAAGAATTAAATCATTAAATAAACTACAAAAAATACAATCAAAAGATTTTTACGAGATTTTTAAATCAATGACTCCTTATCCTGTAACAATAAGACTTCTTGATGCACCGTTACATGAGTTTGTTCCCCATACAGATGATGAATTTAATGAATTTTTTGATTACATAAAAAAATCCAACTCGACATTAACTAAAGAAGATATATTATTTAAATGTGAATCCATATCAGAAGTAAATCCTATGCTGGGGCATAGGGGTTGTAGGATAGCAGTAACTTATCCTGAAATTTATGAAATGCAAATTTCCGCAATATTTATTGCTGCTTATAATTTATTATCTGAAGGCATAGAAGTTGTACCTGAAATTATGATACCGATTATTATGAATTGTGAAGAAGTTAAATTTATCAAATATGGTAAAAAAATTGAAGGAACTTTTATTAAAGGTATAGAACAAATCGAAAAATATATTAGAGAAAGTATAAAGGCTAAAAAACCAATTAATTATAAAGTAGGTACAATGATTGAATTGCCTTCAGCTGCCCTACAAGCTGATGAAATAGCAAAATATTCCGAATTTTTTTCATTTGGTACTAATGATCTTACTCAAACCACACATGGCTTATCCAGAGATGATTTTAACTCTTTTATGCCTGATTACAGTCAATTTGATCTTATTACATCCAATCCATTTAAGGTATTAACAGATCCTGTAAAAGAAATGATTTCAATAGCAACAACACGAGGAAGATTAACCAGACCGGATTTAAAAATCGGATTATGTGGAGAACAAGGAGCAGAACCAAAAAATTTATTATTTTTAAAAGAAATTGGATTAAATTATGTCTCATGTTCAAGCTATTCTATACCTATTGCAAAATTAAAAATTGCACAAATAGAATTAGAACAAAAAAGTGAATAGTATTTTTCATATATATTCCAATTATGATTAACACTTTTAAAATTTTTACTTGTTACTTTATTTTAACTATGTTAATCTTTATCCTAATGAAAAAAATATTTATTTAAACAGATAGATTATATTGTCTATTTGCAATTAAAATAAATGAGGTTTTTTATGAAAAGAGTTTTTAATATAGATCAAGAATGTTTTGTTATTTTTCTTGAAGATTTTACAAAGGATATCGACAGATTTGTTCGTATAGGTAATTCAAAGTTTTTAAAAATATTTGGTGATAATTTAACTTTTGTTGATTTAATTACTCCATTATTACCCGGCGACCCATTTCTTGAATTGGAAATATTCAGACCTGATGTAGATAAAATAATTATAGGATTAAAAAAAGATGTATCAGAATATATTAATTATTTAAATATGAATAAAATTAATACAGAAAATTTAAAAATTGTCTATGCGGAAGAACAAAGCAAAATTGTTGTTACAAAAAAAACAGAAGAAGATTTTATTAAAGAAATTGAAAATGACACAAGAATTAAAAACCATTCTTTTGCATCATTTTATAGTGATGGTAATATAAGACTATTTGACAGAAGTAATTTAATTTTTGATTTAAAAGAAAGTTTAGCAAATTGTATTGATGAATATAAAGAAATAAACAATTTATCAGTATTATATGAAAATATATATAAAAACTCTTATAAAAAAAGCGGTATAATTCATTCTAATAATTCATTATTTATTTTTAGTAAAAATAAATTTGTTTGTATTGCAGGCAATCAAAACTGGATTAAGGACGCATTAAGAGTTGGTATTAATCCGTTGAAAATTGATATATTATATATTTCTGACGACATTTTTCCGGATTCTATAACATATAAAATATTTTCAGCAAAATCCCAAAATCAAAAAAAATCAAAAACCAATATAATTTTCAGAAAAGAAGAATTAACATGGGATTATTTATTTCCAAATAAAGTTTTTTCACCGTTGTATTGTGATAAAAATAATATAAATTTAAATTTACCTGATATTAAAATAAGTTTTAAAAATGATAATATTAAAATAACATATAAAGAAATCGATTTAAATTTTAATTATAGCTATAATTTTCTAAATAAAGGATATATAATCGACGGAATATACAATATAAATAATAAGAAAAAAGATTTTAAATTATTAATTGAAGAAATAGACATAGATTCTTTTACATTATACAGTTATTCTCCATTAATTTTTGAGAAAAATTTAATGAAAAAGAATTATATTGAAGAATTTTGGAATAAAATTGATGAAAAAAGCAAAAAAGATTTTAATGATTATATTTATAAATCAGATAAAAAATATATTAAAGATTTTGAATTAAAAATTGATGATAAAGATAATTTTTATTCCAAACTTTTTACAGAAACTGTAAGAAGAATCAATATTGAAGGCAACAGTAATATAAACAATGATATTTTTAATCAATATAAAAATATATTAAATGATTTTAAAGGTGAATTAATTAATTCTAATAAAATAATTTTTGAACAGTACTTTGGTAAAATTGATGGTCAAAGCATTATTGGGATAAGAGATGTCTTAATTTCATCTAAATTTACATATCTTAAAAAAGAGATTAATCCATTCTTAATATTTCAAAAAGAATTTGAAAATCAGGATTGGGAAGAAAAGCAAAAAGAATATAGAGACTCTTATAAAAAAAATATTGAAGATCAAAATGATTTAAGAAAAATTACTAACAGGTTTATAGAAGTTACAAGTAATAAAAGATTTTTTAAAGAAGAACAGGAGCGTTTATTAAGATTTATTAATAAAATTATAACACAAGAATCAGGAAAAGGTATTATAGGATCCTATCAAAGTAAAGAAAGTAAGGAAAAACTTAATAAAATCATTAATGAAAAACTTAATTATAAAACAGATAAAGATAACAAAACAATATTTGAAGAATCAACAACGGGATTAAAAAATAAAAAATATAAAAAAGGAAATAAATTATTAAAATTAATTGCATTGCTTGCTATTTTATTAGGGATAATGGGACTAGGATTAATATCATACTTTTTTACACCAATTGGTCCGTTTATTAAAGATAAGTTGAAATTAAATAAAAATGATGTAGTAATTAATAATGGAAATAATAATAACCATATAAATCAAGATGATGCTATTAAAAAATTAAATGAAGAGTTTAATAGTGATAATGCAAATCTTAAAAGCAAACATTATAAGTTTTTTATTACAATACTTGATGTTTATTACCTTACAAATATAATTGCTGAAAAAAATGGTTATCATAAAATAGTTTATAATCATCAAAAAGCATATGTAAAAGGCAAAGATCCGGATTGGATTTATCCGAATAATGAATTAATAATGCCTAATGATTCAAAGATTTTAATAAAAGAAGGTAATACTATGTGGGGAATTTCTGAAAAATATATAATTGATCAAATTAATAAGCATGAAGAAGAAATATTAAAAACAATCGAAAATACAAAAAGAAATATAATTACTATTGATGAAGCAAAAGAAGAATTAAGAAAAATCAGAAAAGAATCACATTCAGAAATAGTAAAAAAATTTTTAACAATATTGATAAAACTTGATTCATTTAAAGGATGGGAGCCATATATAGAAGAAATGGAAATTAAAGAGGAAAATAAAAAATAATATCATTTTTCATTATTCTTATTTTTCTTTTCTTTTTTAATCTCAAAATTTATCATTTCTTCTATTATATATTCAGGCCTTTTTTTAACTTCATCAAATATATTTCCCAAATATTCACCTAATATCCCGACTGTAAATAATTGTATACCGCCAAAAAATATAATAATTATAACTGTAGATGCCCATCCCTGTTCAACATATATTTTACTGGAAAATTTCGCAATAATAGTATAACAGGCTAATAATAAACCAACAATAATACTGAAAAAACCTAGACCAATTGATATTTTAAGGGGTTTTTTTGAAAAATAAAAAATACCTGTGAATGCCAATCTTAACATTTTCTTTAATGAATATTTTGTTTTACCGCTAAATCTTGGATCTCTTTTATAATAAATGGGACATTGTTTAAATCCCATCCAGCTTATTAAACCTCTAATATATTTATTATTTTCTTCTAAACTTTTAAAACAATCAATTACTTTTTTATCAATTAATCTAAAATCACCGGTATCAACAGGAAGTTTTACATCAGAAAAGTAATTTAATATTCTATAAAACAATTTTGCTGTTACTAACTTAAAAAATCCTTCGCCTTTTCTTTTTTCTCTTACTCCATATACAACATTGCAATTTTCAATAAAAAATTTATTGATCATATCAGGTAATATTTCAGGAGGATCTTGTAAATCAGCATCAATTATTAATGCTATATCACCATTGCAATTTTTTATACCTGCCGTTACTGCAGGTTGATGCCCAAAATTTTTGGAAAAACTTATTATTTTAACATTACTATCCTTCTTTGATAAATCCAATAGTATTTTTAAAGTATTGTCATTACTGCCGTCATTAACAAAAATTAATTCATAATTATATTTATATTTTAATAAGACATTTTTTATTCTTTTATATGATTCTGTAACTACCAATTCTTCATTATAACAAGGTACAATTATTGAAATTAGTTTATCATATTTCAAAATATTCCTCCGATTTATTCTTTATTAATTTATATTTTAGATAACAGTATTAATTTAATATAAAAAATTATCTATATTATATATACTTTTATTTTAATTAAATATAGTAATATTTATAAAAAAATTATTTTTTTATTAAATTATAAAAAATATTGTAAATTTTAATATATTATTAATATAATCTTATAGAATATTTATTAATAAAATTATATTAATAATAAAAAAATATCTGGAGAATACAATGTTTATAGCCATTAATATTGACATGGCATCAACTGAATCCGAAAAAGAATTAATTAAAATTTTTAATGAATATGGCATTATTAAAAGACAAAATAATCTATATGAGAGTTTTGAATTTTTACCAAACAAATTAGGTAATTTAAAAAGAGATATTACAAAACATATCGATATGGATGATAAACTGAGACTATATCAATACCCATTAGAAAATTCATTTAAAATCAGTTTTATAGAAAACGGTAAATGGAAAAGGCTATCTATACAATGATTATAATTTTAATCTAATTGTTTTATTATTCTTTGCACCATCATATGTATATTGTAAAATTAAGACATTAATAATTCTTTTGTAATATTTATACCCGCTTAAATAAAAAATTTTTTCGACTTTATTTTTATTATATTTTATTATGCCGCCTCTTAAATAATATCTGTCACCTCTTTTTAAATAACTATCCTGTAATATTTCTTTATATTTTTCATTTTTCACTTTATTTAAGATTTTTTTTTCATAATATTCCTTTTTTACAGATTTCGGTAATTCTACATTAAACATTTTTACCCCATAAAATTGTAAAAAAAGTAAACATATGATGACTATAGAATATATCAACTTAAATTTATTATCTAATTTAAAGCTTATAATACAAAACAAGAATAATGGAGTCATAAAAGAAGCTAACTGAACAAAATTTCCATTATGAACTAATAATTGAAATATAAAAGCAGGAAAAAATGATAATACTAAAATTATTAATAAATTTTTTTGAATAATAAATTCTTTTTTTATCAAAGAATAAATTAAAAAAGGAAAAATAAATAAAAAAGAATTAAATAAATATAAGAATATTCTTAATATATTTAAATAAGGACTTATTGTTTTATATGAAAAAAATATACTTGTATCTTTAACGGTATCAGAACCGTTTAATAATTTTAAATAAGATACTACTCCGCCATATTCCAGCATAAGAGGTATAAACCAAACAACACAAGATATAAAAAATATAATCACTGAAAAAATAAAATATTTTAAATTTTTAATTTTATAAAGCAAATAAATAAATAATGGTAAAAAATTTATACTTAAATCCTGCCTAAAACCGACAAAAACACCATAAATTAATGCAAATACTAATATTAAATACTTTTCATCATTTTTTATTATTCGTATTGCTAAAATCATTAATAATATTGAGCAAAGAGTTAAAAATAACCTATTGCCTCCTGTTAAACTGCCTAGTAATAAAATACTATTTAATGTAAATATAATTGAGTAAATGAATGATTCTAACAATGAAAAATCCATAATTTTTAGCAATAAATAAAAAAATATAGATATAAAAATTACTAAAATTATATTAATAATATTTTGTGTAAATACAGTGTCTTTCACAAAATAATTAATTAATCTACCTAAATAAATATAACTCACATACCCCGGTAATTGTACATTATAATTTCCGTCAAAAAAACCATTTTCTATATTTTCAGAATAAATTGGAGCATCATTATTAAAATTAATATTTTTTAATAAAAAGGGTACTCTTAAAAATAATGAGATAATAATAATTAATAAAATATTAAATAAATCTTTTTTACAAATAATTTTTTTATTATTCATATTTAAAGGATCATTAAAAAAATTCATAGGTGAATATAACAAATTTTAATAATTTGTAAATTAAAATTTAGCTTGATTAAGTATTCTTGCAATTAATTTGATATTAATATAGTATACATTAAATTATTTGTTTAAGTTTCTAATAACTTATGTTATATAAGAAATAACACATCAAATTGAGGTAATATTAAATTGAGAAATAAATTAATATATTCTGTTTTAATACTCTTTTTATCTTATAATAATATTTTTTCATTAATAGAAAAAAATGCTTATAATGATGTTGGCTTAAATGAAAAAAACGGTACATATGGATATGATACATATTTAAGAAAGTCATTTTTTAGTTTTTTTACCGGTTTAGGATTTTACCCTATCTTACCATATAAAAACACCAATTCTGATGAAGAATTGTACGCCGAAGTAGGTGGCAGGATTAAATTATTTATAGATTTACCAGAATTACAGGGGTTATATTTTAATGGTGATTTTTTTATAAGCAGAAACAGTCTTTCTCTTTATAAATCAGGCGATTTAGGCTGGTGGAATAGTTTTGTACCATATTTTGGTAATTCTCATGTAGGTTTTCAACATAAATATTTTTCAATTAAATTAGGATTTCAAAATTTAACATCATCAGATGCAATTTATAATCATTTATTACTTGATGATTACTCGGGATCAATATTTGCATTAAAAATAAATACTATGCTTGGCAGATTCGTTGATATGGAGTTTATTTATGGTATGGTTAGACCTCATCAAGGACCATGGTACAGTGGAGATGCAACTATTGATATTAATAAACCGGATAATATTGATGATGATGAAATGTATTATGCATATTACGGTAAATCATTATATACTCATAAAATAAACATTAGACCGCTGCCCTGGATCAGATTTGGTATTTATGAGGGTGTTTACTTTTTAGGTGAAAATTTTAATCCTTATTATGCAAATCCTTTTTTTATTTATATTGCAACACAGTTTATAGCAAGTCCTTTTGGAGATAAAGAAGGCAGCAGATATAATAATCACGCAGCGAACTTGCTTGCCGGTGTTGATTTTAATATAGGTTTTCATGGATGGAGATTTTACGGTGAATTTTTTATTGATGATTTTAATCTTGGTGAATACCTTCAATTTAAAGACGGAAGTCACCCTGATAAATTTGCCTTCATACTTGGAGGTGAGTTAAGAGGCTATTTATTTACAAGATATATACAAATGCCGCCTCTTGCGGAATTCATTATAAGTAATTTATACTTTAATATAGAATACGGTATAGTCAGTAAATACACATATTCCAGGGATAGTAATTTTAACTATGAATATGTCAGAGATGAATATAAATTTAGATATGATCCTGATGATCCTCCAAGTCAAAAAAGAGTAAAAGAAGTCAATAGAGTCGGTAATTTTTTAGGATTTATGTATGGGCCAAATTCCGATTGTCTTGATATTGCAATTGGCTGGCGAAGTGATCTTTTTAATGTAAAAGAATATAATGCAGGTTATGCCGGTGATGAATATTTTTATAGTTTAAAAAATAAACAAATCCCTAAAAGACTGATTAAATTACAGCTTCATTACAGACATTACAGGCTTGGCGATGAAAGGGATGTAATAATGCCTTATTATTGGAATGAACACCCAAGCTATGATCTTGAAACAGGAGAGGAAAAAAGCACACTTGGAACATCAAGGGGTACAGAATTTTTAACACAGGTACATGAAATTGGTGATATACTAGACTTAAATATATATGGTGATGTAGTAAGATTCAGTAGATTTGTATTAGGACTTGAAACAAAATTTATGTGGCAATGGATTACATATTATCCTTTTACGAGTGACTCAGAAACATTATTTATGTTTAAATGGGACTTTGGTATAATATTATCCTGGTAAATAAAATATTAATAAAAAAACAATAATAATCTATATAACTTTTTTCTATAAAATCTCTTTTTAATAATAATTAATTACATATCATTCAAATGCAGATTGAAATGATATGATTTTTTAAAAAATAATATATTTTAAAAATTTAAAATAAATTCATCAAACATTTTCCTTTTTTTTATTTAATGCATTTATCATAATATAAATTATTAATAATATTACAATTAGTAAAACAGAGATTAATTTAACAGATGTCGGAAGTGTTTTAAAAATAAAAGCTATTGGAGAAACTATTATACATGCAATTAAAACTCCAAGTATAATAAAAATTAAAGATTTTAAATATGAAAGTTTTAATAGATAAGCTACTAATGAACCTGTCCATGCACCGGTTAAAGGAGAAGGTATTGCTACAAAAAGCATTAAACCAACCTCACCGTATTTTTCTACTTTATCACTTTTAGCCATAGTCCTATTAAATAACCAGTTAAAAAACTTATCAAATATTTTTATTTTTCTTAATAATTTTTCAAAAAAACCTAATAAATATAATATAAAAAAGACAGGAAGTATATTCCCAATTATAGATAATAAAATTACCCAAAAAATATCCAATCCCATAATAGCTCCATACAAAATTGAACCTCTTAACTCAGAAATTGGAGCCATTGCTAAAATAAAAACTACAATATATGGTATTAAATCTGGTGTAATACCGTTTTTTAAAAAAAAATCATTAAACCACTCCCCTATTTTTAAATTTTCTGCAAATATAGAAAAAACAAATAAAAACATTATTATAAATATTAATAATATTTTAATAAATAATTTCATAAAATTATCCTTAAAAAAAATAATTAAATATTGTATACTACAATGTAGTAAAAATTACAATTTTAATTATTAAATATTTTTTTTAAAGGCAAATAAATGGAACATAAAAAGATTTTATATATAGAAGATGATTCTAATAGCAGAATACTGCTAAAAAAAATACTTGAAAAAAACAATTATCAAATGGTTGAAGCTGAGGATGGATTATCAGGATTAGAACTTGCGGAAAAAGATGATTTTAATCTGATATTACTGGATATAAATATGGATGGTATGAATGGATATGAGATCGCGACAAGAATAAAATCAATAGATAAATGCAAAGATACTCCTCTTGTTGCAATAACAGGCAATTTAATTAAAAATACAAAAAATATGGCATTAATATCCGGATGCAATGGTTTTTTAACCAAACCTATTAATACAAATGAATTTTTAAAATATATTGATGAGTATATAAATGGTAAAACAGAATATGTTGATCCGGAAAAAATTCCAGAATTGATGAGAGAATATAACCTTCAATTAGTGTCTCATCTTGAGCAGGAAATAAAGGAATTAAAAAGAGCAAATGCCGATTTAAAAGAAATAGATAAATTAAAATCAGATTTTATTTCATTGGCATCTCATGAATTAAGAACGCCATTAGTTACAATTATAGGCTATGTTGGATTATTACTATCAAACAGATTAGGAAAATTGTCTGAAGAACATGAAAAATTATTAAATGTAGTAGAAAGAAATGCTAAACGATTGGAAAAAATAGTAAAAGATATGTTTACAATTTCACTTATTGAAAATAAAATACCATTTATGGAAATACGAAATATTAATCCTGTAAAAATTGTTGAAACCGTTTTAGAGGATCTTGCAATTACATTAAAAGAAAGAGAATTATTCTCAAATCTTAAAGTAACTGATAATATACCCGACATAGAATGTGATGAAGAGAAAATCATGCAGGTAATCAGTAACGTAATTAAAAACTCAATAAAATTTACTGAAAACGGCGGTATTATCGATGTTTACGTAAATTACCCTTCCAGAAAAATAATGGATAAATATGGTTTAGATAATAATAAATATATTGAAATTATTGTTGAAGATACCGGTATTGGCATACCTACAGATAAAATAAATAAAATATTTGATAAATTTATAGAATTAGCTGATATAGAAAAACATCATACATCAGATAAAGAATTTATGGGTGGAGGTATAGGGTTGGGTTTGTCAATATCATTAGGTATAGTAGAAAGACATAATGGTTATATATGGGCAGAGAATAGAAACAAAAAAGGTACAAGATTAATAATTGTACTGCCTTTGAAAATAACAGATAAATTTGCTTTTATAGAAAAAGATTAATATATTTTATTTTATAATAGGCAATTTAATTAAAAATCCATGATTATTTTTAATCTTTTGAGTATATAGAGAAATACATGTTTGCCATTTATTACCATAAAAATATTTTATATTTCCATTATAATATCTTATATATTTTTCTATAAATAAAATACCTAATCCTCTTTTAGATTTTAAAATTTCATCAAAAGAAAAATAATCATTTTCAATAAATATCGGGGTTGAAGAATCAGAATAAATCATAATGACATCATTGTTTTCTTTTTTAAAAAAAACAGAAATTTCTCTTTTTTTTGAAGCTCTCAATCCTTTTAAAGAATAATGAAATAAATTATCCAATATTTTATTAAATATTTCAATGGATGAATTTACAATTATTTTTTCTTCGGAAATAAATTCAATATTTAACTGTTTTTCTTCAAAAATATCATTAAGTGTATTAAAATAATTTTGACTTACTGATAAAATATCAAAATCAATAGAATCCGATGAAATTTCATCAATCATATAATAATCTATATTAGATAATAATTTTTCAATTATCATGCCAGAATGAAATATTTTTTTTATATAACCTTTAATCTCATCATTTAAATTTTCATCAATTTTTAAAATAGAAGAAAATCCAATTATTGTATTTAAAGGATTTCTTATATCATGGATTAACTGCCCTATTGCCTTACCAAATATTTCTTCCGGATTCGAATTTTTCATAAAATCAACCTTATTTATTAATTATTTTATTAATATTACAAGTTTTATATGATCTATAATTTTGAATATTAACCATATAGTATCAATTTCATGTATTGTTTATATATTAAAAATAATTGTACTGTTATTTTACAATATTATTTTATAATAACAAAGTTATTTTTAAAATAATGAAATTATTTATATTTTAACTAATTGTATTATAAAATATAATCTATTATTTATAAGGGAGGCAAATTGTATTAAATTTTACATTCGTTTTTTTTAGAGTCTCTACAGCATCATTATATGTAATTTTACCTCTTGGAGTTGGATGAGCGGGTGCGTCTCCTATTAAAAAAACTATCCTATTTTTTGATTTAAATGATAAATTATTTAATTCAAAAATACCTTCATATAATGCTTCCGGTACATCATCACCGCCTTTGATTGATATTCTGCCGATTAAATAATCAATATACTTTAAATCATCTGTAAGATCATATATTCTTGTTAAAAATTCTTCACCATAATCTCTATAAAAAATTAATCCAATTCTTGGTGATTTAATTTTATTTAAGATTTTTTCTTTTATAATTGGATATTTTTCTTTAAAAACAGGAATTTCCTCTTTCATAGATATGGTAGCATCAATAATAAAAACCAGATCTGCATCATTATCTATCGGTATATTATCAGGAATAATATTTTCAAATAAGTCTCCAACATTTTCATCATCAGATTTTATAATATTTTTTGATTTTGTTATATCTGATAAATTTTTAAAATTTTTAATAGCATCATTAATAAATCTATTATCAGAATAACTTAATTTTAAAGTTATCCATTGATCAATAAATTCACCACTATAATCAGCATATTTTTTTTCAAACAGCCTTAAATTGATGTTAATGCCGGGTTTAATAACTAAAACACCTTTTCTACTCCAATTATAACCATATAAAACATTTTCAGGTAAAAAAAAATGAAAAGAATCACCTAAAATATCATGATGTTCGGTTGTCGAATCAACAAGGAAATATATATCATATTTTGTCTGTAGTATTTTTCCATCTAAAATTCTTTTTTCATTTCCGTTACATGGATGAAATTTAACTGTTCTTAATCCGTAATTTGTTTTTTTTAAATTAATGTCTTTTTGAGATTCTGTTAATAAAATTGAGCCGATATTAGGCAATTTTTTAATATATAAATCATATCCATTATTTGCATTTTCAAAAATAATAAATTTTTCTGGAATTATTGGTATTTTTGTGTAAATATTGACATTTAATGCTAAAATAAAACAAAATAATAAATAAATTTTTATTTTAAACATATTTGCTCTTAAAATCCTAAAAAATCTTAGGATATTTCTATATTAAATTATAAAAATACTTTATTATATAATATCGGTTTATTAAAATTTTTAAAAACTATGAAAATAAAAAATTACAATTTTTTTTTTAATATATATTTATCAGGTACAATAATTTTAGTATTACCGCTAATTATTCTATCATTTATCAAGCACAATATTACTTTTTTTAATATTTTGATTAACTATTGCTCTTTTAAAATAAGTATTATTACAATAATAATACTTTCAATAACAACACTATCATTTTTTATTTATGATATATATTTCAATAATAATTTCAATCAAATAAAAAAAAATATCTATTTGATAAATAATATTTTTGGATTAAAAAAAACTATATTAAAAGTAACATTAATATCATTATTTTCAGGAATTTTTGAAGAGTTGTTATTTAGGTTATATATATATAATTTAATACTATTATTAATAAAAAATTTTATTAATCTTAATATATATTCAAATACATTAATAATATTATTAATATCAATAATATTCGGTTTATTGCATATTATTCAAGGCAAAGCAGCAACATTAATAAGCTTTATTTTCTCTATAATTTTTATAATAACAATGATTATTTCAAATACTATTTATTATGCTATATTTTTCCACGGGATTTTTAATTTTATTGAGTTTATGTTTATATTACCATATCAAGAAAAAAAATTAAAGATACAATAAAAATTATTCTTCTTTCTTTACTTCTTCTGCTTTTTCTTCAACTTCAACTTCTGCTGCTACTGCTTCTTCTTCTATTTCTTCTTCTTTCTTTCCTGTGATATGAGCAATTACTTCATCCTGATGAGATAATATTTTGTATTTAGAATCCAAATTAAGATCACTTACATGGAGAGTATCATTAATTTTCATATTTTCAATATTAATATCATAGCTGGCAATAATATCTTTCGGTAAACATTCTACTTCCAATTCTACCAAATGTTTTTCCAGCATACCGCCTTCTTTTATACCAACTGCATTACCAATAAAATTTAAAGGTATCTTAAAGTGAACAAGTTTACCTGTTTTAAGCTCATAAAAATCTATATGATAAAAATCATCCTTTAAATAATCTTTATGATAATCCTTAATCAACACATCATATGTTTTATCATTTAATTTCAAATTGATAACAGTAGATTTTGTAATTTTATGACTTAATTTATTAAAAACATTTTTTTTAATAAGTATATTAATATTACTTCCCTGTCCGTAAATTGTCGAAGGAATAAATCCTTCTTTCCTGTATTTTTTGCTTGGGCCCTTACCAAAATTATCTCTTATTTTAGCTTCTAATAAAACAGCTTCCATATTTTTATCCTTTTAAATTCTTTTTAATAATTAATTCTGGGTCGGCAGGATTCGAACCTGCGAATGCCGATACCAAAAACCGGTGGCTTACCGCTTGCCGACGACCCATTGTTTTATTAAAAGACATATATATTGTATTTTCCTTATATTGTCAATATTTTTTTACTCAATTTAATCATTCCTATGATTCAGTAAATAACAGTTAAAACACTTCTTTAAGTAATAAAATTAATAAATTTCTGCTAAATAAGTCATTTTTACATGATATGATGCCTGAAAAAAAATCTTAAAATCTTAATTTATTTTTCCTGTCTTTAAAGTTGTTTAATACTTTATAAAAATATCGAATAATTTATTAAAATAAATACAATTTTTAATAATAAAGTATCTGAGCAGCAAGAGTTTTACAAAAAACTAATTATAACAGTAATTACCTTATACAAATTAAATACAATTGTAAATGATGAGCATAAAAAAAACATTTATCATAAAACTAAAAAAAAACAAAAGATTTATTTTTCTAAAAAGACTTTATAACTGATAAAAAATAAAAAAAATATAAAAATGCAACAAACTTATTTTTAATGCATCTTATATCAAAGATTGTGATATGAAATAAAATATAGTTTTTGTGAATTATATATATTTGGTATTACAATAAATAAAAAAATATATGGATAATAGTTTTTATAATTTTTTGTAACTTAAAAACGTGACATGACTAAGATAATAAAATTTGGTATATTACCAATGAAAAATGATAAATGACCAGATATTAAATTATATATAAATTTTAAAAATTAAGGATTAAAATGATTAAAAATGTAAATTTGCTTATATTTTTAATATTATTATTAATTATTGTTAATTGCCCCCCACCAGATGATACGGAATATGAAAAACCCGTTATCTATCTTTATCCAATTGAAAAAAGTAATATTTCAGTAAACTTAAATTATTCCGGTAAATTAATCTGTACATATCCGGAATATAATAATGGATGGAATGTTACAGCTTATCCTGATGGAAGATTATTTAATCATGAAGATAACAAAGAATACTCTTATCTTTTTTGGGAAGGTCAATTAAATAAAACTGATTGGAATATTCAGATAGGTTTTGTAATTGAAGGCAAAAAGAGTAAGGAATTCTTACAAAAAATACTGCCTGAGATGGGTTTATTGCCAAAAGAATACAATGAGTTTATTGTTTACTGGCTTCCGAGACTTGAAAAAAATAAATATAATTTAATATATTTTGCAGGTGATGACTATAACAAATTAGCAGGATTAGATATAAAACCTCAGCCTGATTCAATACTCAGAGTTTTTATGGTATTTAAACCATTAGATAAATATGTTGATATTGAAGAACAAACTTTTAAAAAATTTAACAGAAAAGGATTTACCGTTATTGAATGGGGCGGTTTAATGATTGAATAATAAAAAAAAAGGATTAAATGAAAAAAAGGAATTTTATTTTATTATATACATTAATAATTATATTGACACTAATAAGTGCATGTGCACCACCCGGATATAAAAAAGATGAAAATATTGAAAAAACCAGTAATTATAATCATAATATATTTTCCGATTTTAAAATCCTAAGCAGCATTGTATTTGAAGGGAATCCGGAAGATGTTTATATTGAGGGCCAGTACCTATATATAGCAGATTATAAAAAAGGTTTTATAGTAATTGATATAAGTAATATTAATAATCCGAAAGTCATAAAAATAATCGAAATAGCTGGTATAGCACGTGGTATATTTGTAAAAAATAATATTGTTTATCTAGTATGTGGACATGAAGGACTTTATATTATAGATGTAAATAATCCAAAAAAAGCATATATAATAAAAAATATCATAACTGATGGTTATGCATGTGAATTATATGTTGATGATAATTACTGCTATGTGGCAAACTCCGATAACGGACTTAAAATAATCGATACATCATCACCGAAGAATGCAGAAATAATTAATACAATAAATTATGGAGGTTGGACTTATGGAGCATTCTCAAATAATAATAACAGATTATATATAGCAAACGGAAACAGCGGCATACGAATAGTTGATATAACAGATATTAATAATCCCTTGCTGATCAAAACAATAAATAACGGTTTTTTTATAGAAGGGCTCTATGTTAGAGATAATTATCTTTATTTTACTGCTTATAATAAAGGTTTAAAAATCATTAATATGGGTCCGGTCACTGAAACACTGAGTACAGAAAAATATAATTCTATAAAAAATGATATTGCAAATATTGACTTAAATAATTTCTTTACATCATGCTACACTCTTTATATCCCAAGTATGCCGAATGAAGAAAAATATTATTATTTAAATACAAATGGACATGCTCAACATGAAAAATTATGGGATTTGTTTGTTAAGATAGGTTTATACATGAAAACCGTAAATACAAATGATATAATAGAAGAAATTTGTGTTAATGGAAATCTATTATATACAGTAGATTACAGCGGATATTTTAATATAATAGATATAACAAATCCTTTATCTTCTAAAAAAATTACAAGCTTAAATATAAATGGAAAAGGTTATAGTTTATGTGTGAATCAAAATTATTCATTTATTGCGGATAATGATAACGGGATTAAAATAGTAGATATATCTGATTCATTAAATGCATACTTTATAAAGCAAATGAATATAACAGGTGATGCCAGACAAGTGAAAATAAAAGGCAACCTGGCTTATGTAGCCAGTTATAATAATGGCTTAAAGATAATAGATATAACAGATATTTACAATTTAAAAATACTTAATTCATTATATATTGAAGATCATACATATGACATATGTATCTCAAATAACTATTTATATTTAGCAAATGGAACAAATGGAATAAAGATTATAGACATAAGTGATCCTAAAAATGCAAATATTATATCAGAAGAAAATACATGCGGGAATGTAACCGGTTTATTTAGTGATAATGAATATATATATGCCGCATGTAATAATAATGGCTTAAAAATAATTAATGTAGAAGATAAATATCATCCTTATATTGAGGAAACAATTTATACAGGCGGATCTGTACAGGAAATATTCATAAAGGATAATATTGCATATTTAGCAAATAGCGAAAATGGATTACAAATAATTAAATTAAAAGATCAGAATGGCATATTAAATCCTCATATTTTAAAATCAATCTATACAGGAGGATTTGCTTACGGGATAAATATTAATGATAATTACGCATATCTTTCCGACGGAAGTAATGGATTAGTAATAATTGATATTTCATCTCCAATTAATTCCAGAATAATCAGTAAAGCAGATATTAATGAAGTTTATCATTCATGTATGTTTGCAAATTATGTGCTTTTATCAAGTAATGAAGGATTAAAAATAATTGATGTTAATGATAAAACAAAACCAAAAATTTTAAAAACTATAAAGTGCGACAGTAAAATATACAAAGTTTCATCAAATATCAATAAAAATCAAATGTATGCTGCTGATAGTTTGAATGGACTTTTTATAATTGGGCAATAAAAATCTTTATAAAAAGATATAAAATATTTTAATTATTATTAAGAAAGGGAATTATTATGAAACAAAAAATTATATTAAAAATTTTATTTTTAATTTTTATTATTTCTATTTTATCATCATGTCCGGATTATTATAAAGAGAAAACAGTTACCTTATCCGGATTCAGTTCTTACTGCGGAGGCCAATATCCATATATGTGCGGATTTTATGCGGCCCATACATGGCTTAAATGGATAAATCGGGATAAAAATGAATCGACAGATAAACTGGAAAACTGGATGAGTGTGCCTCATAATTACATGGGACAAAAAGTTGATTTCAGTAGCAGAATAAAAGATCAGGGTATGAATGAAGAAACTCTTTATAATTTGCTTACAATATGTAAATATGATCTTGTAGACAAAGACAAACAATGGTATACAAATTTTTATTATGCATATACCTATAATATTTTTTATGACACATTTTATGGGTATGTTCTTGATTCTATAAAATATAAAAATCAGCCAATTACAGCGGGATTTCAAAAATATAATAATGATTCAAGCGTTCATCATTTTGCATTAGTTAACGGTTATAACATTAAAGGAGAAGCCAGTTGGGAAATTACGGGTGTATGGATAAATCAGGGAAACAGCTCATTTGCAAGCCGTGAGTTTCTTAGTAAAAGTGAAGTCCAAAAGTGGAAACTACAAGGTTATGTATACATATTTTAAATAATCAATAAATTTTATAATTTTAACAAATTAAGGAGAGTTTTAATGAAAAAAATAAAAAAATATTTATATACTATTTTAGCAAGTTTAGTTTTAATTTGTACAATATTTCTGTTGGTTTACTGCTCTGTCCCGTCAGACACAAATTCATCGAATTCCGGTTCATCAAACAGCTCAAAAAAGTTTAACGGTGATAAATACCTTGAGGGATTAAATGATACTCCTGAAAAAAACGGAATACTTTCTGAAAAAGAAGCTGCTCAGAAGGGATTTTCTGATGCATGGTATAAAGGTTTGATAGATGTCTTAATGGAAGATTTTCCTAATACATATGAAGATATTACCGTATCAGATATGTTCCTTGTGAATGACTCCGTGGACGGTGACTACTACTATGTGTTAGGTGAATATAATGGAACAGCTGTAGCAATGGCAACAATTGATGCTGTAACCGGTGAAATACTAGGGGCTACTATACTAAAACCGGAATCAGAAATAATTCTCAACAAGAGCAGTGAAGTATCAAGAAGTATTTCAGATACTTATGGAAGTATTGCGCAAATTAAACCTGTATTTATAGGTACTGTCGATGATTACAACAGATTATATCAATGGAAATGGGCGGTAATCTTAAATGAACCTACATCAAGGTCTGCAAACAGATCCGTATTACTGGTAACGCCGTTCAGCACATTAAAATCGGCAACAAGGAGTTCTTCTTTAAATAAATCAGATCTCCCATCAGGATATAAATCAAGAATATCAGTATTCTCGGATCTTGAAGATGAAAAAAAATTATTAAATTATTTAACCGGTACTGATTTATCAAGAGGGAGTCTTAGTACCAATAATGATAAACCTGTAAAATTACAGAGCTTAGAATAATAAATATAAAAGGTATTAAATAAGGATGTAAAAAATATTTAAAGGGGCAAAATAAAAAATGAAAAGAATAAAATTAATCATATTTTCTATTACAGCTATTTTATTAATCCTCAATCAATGCGTTATACCTGGTTCAGGAAGCGATTCATCCAGCGGCGGCGGAAATAAATCTAAGTCAGAGAAGAATAATAACAATATTCCTGAAATTATTTCATTTACAGGACCGGTAAACACAGAATATGCTACAATCGATATAAATATAACGACATCTAACGACAGCAAAATAATAGGCTGGTTAATAACTGAAACGGATGAGAAACCTCAGAATGATAATACAAACTGGCTTAGTATAAAACCCTCATCATATATATTAAGCGGTGTGGGTACATTTACACTTTATGCATGGATTAAAAATAAAGACAATAAAATAAGTGGAAGTGATCCTATAACAGTAATTTACACAAGTAATGATACGGAACCGCCTGTTATTTTAGTATTTAATCCTGAATCAACAACAATAAATATTTCAACATTAACACTGACACTGGAAGGTACTGATAATGAAAATATAAACGGATGGATGATTACAGAGTCATCAGCAAAACCGGAAAATAACAGTCCGTATTGGGAATCTTCAAAACCCGTTTCATATTCATTCCCATGTGTAGGGACATACACTTTATATGCTTGGGCTAAGGATGAAGCCGGTAATGTAAGCAATAGCAAAAGCTGTACAATAATATTTTCTAGTGATGACCATGAAAAGCCTGTAATTACCCTTTTTACTGCTCCAAGCTCTGTAATTAATAATAGTAATATTAATATTACTCTTGAAGCTACTGATAATAATGGGATAACAAAATGGTTAATAAAAGATAACAATGTTGCCCCAACTGTATATGATTCAGGCTGGCTGGAAGAAAAGCCGTTAACTTATAAAATTAAAGAATCAGGAATTACTACATTATATGCATGGGCAAGAGATGATGCAGGGAATATTAGTGACAGTGAAAGTGCAACAGTAGAATGCATTGATAATCAGCCCCCGATAATTAATACATTTACTGCACCATCTACAACAGGTACTTTTACATTCGATATAGAATTAAACGGTACGGATAATATAGGAATAACAGGCTGGCTTATAACTAAAACATCAGCTAAACCTGATGTCAATAATTCCGGCTGGGTGAATGATAAACCTGATACTTATACTTTAAATTCTGCCGGTGTGCATACATTATATGCATGGGCTAAGGATAATGCAGGGAATATCAGCAGCAGCAAACAAATAACGATTGAAAAAGTAGCTCCATGGACAATAATAATACAATTTTCCATAGACAATAACATTGATTATGATTATGAAAAAAATTACGGATTAGTTACTAATTATTTATCAACATTATCCAGCATAAAACAGCTTGATGTAAATAATAATCTAAACATAGTATTATTAATGGACTGTTATAATGATAATACAAATTTTCAAGACGGTTATTATTGTATTACAGGAGGAAATTTTGAAAATGATCTTGTTATAAGCCTTGATGAAATAAATTCAGGAAACAGCAATGATATTAATACATTTATTAATTGGGCTGTTACAAATTATCCGGCAGGTAAATATATTTATTCTGTATTCGGTACAGGAAGCGGATTTGACACACCAAATATTTACGGAACAGGTTCTGAAAGAGGATTAGCTTATGACAGCAGTCATATAGATAGTCTTTCATTACATGAAATAAAAGAAATTACAGCAAATATAAAACAAAAAACAGGTAAAAAACTTGAAATGTTTTTAGCCCATTCCTGGCTTATGAGCAGTATTGAGCTTGCTTATGAAATAAGAAATAATGTAAACTACTTAACAGCATCTGAGGAAATATCACCATTCAAAGAGTGGTCTTATGAATTTTTTAATGCATTAATATCAAATCCTGATATATCAACTAAAAATCTTGGTATTGAAATTTGTAATTCTGCTTATAATTATTTTTCTTCAATTGATGAATATTTTACTATTTCATTAATTGATTTAAGTAAAATCAATCAATTATATTCCTTTATTGATTATTTTGCTGATGAAATAATTAATTATATTGGTAATGATGTAGGTAAAACAAATATATTTGACAGTATAATTGACATTACAAAAAAAATGTGCAGCACATATTATACAGATTATTATTATATTGATTTCGGTGATTACCTTGAAAATATAAATGTTGTTAACTTGCCGGAAAATATTAAAAATCAGGCAAACTCTGTAAAATCATTTTATGATGACTGCATAGTATATGAAAAAAAATACGGATATAATGATGCAACCGGTTTATATATTTTACATAATGTTAGTCTTTCAAATTTTGAATATGATATTGACATTTATGAAGATATAATTGATTTCGGATTTAATAGCTGGACAAATTATTTGAAAAAGCTCAGAGATCTGTCTCCAACAATTGAAGGAGACAGTTATGAACCTGATAATGATTTTAATTCTACAAATATAATGCAGATTAATGATTCTCCTCAAAAGCATACCTTTCATACTTCAAATGATGAAGATACAATAAAAATTAATTTAATGAATATTACACCAGGTACTATTGTAAAGATTGAGACATATTTTTCTACAATCGTCACGGATACTCGTATTTATCTTTATAATTCTAAAGCAAACTATATAACTGATGATAATGATGGAGGCAACGGAAAATATTCCAAAATAGTATGGCAATGCAATAATCCGGGCATTTATACAATTAGAGTTAAAAGTAATACTCCTATAAATAATGGAGACTATATGATTGATATTCAAGAATTTGAGCTTATGATAGATGAATATGAAGAGGATGATGATTTTAATACCTTAAATACTATTTTACCCGGCAATACAGCACAGGAGCATGGAATTGACACCCCGACTGATGAAGATTATATAAAACTTGATTTAACCGGGGCTGCACCTGGAGATATTTTTAAGATAGAAACATATCCATCAACAATACAGTCTGATACAGATCTATATTTATTTGATTCAAGCTATGCAGAAATAGAACATAACGATGATAAAGAAGGAAGTTTATATTCTAAAATTGAGTGGGAATGCTTAACACCCGGTATATATTACATTATGATAAAGGGTCATGATATTCAGTATGGTAATTATTTAGTTGATGTAAAAAAGGTCGAATAGCAATTAAATAAATAATCTTTTTTTAGTTATTTTATATAATAAATTAATTATTAAAATAGAAAATGGTAATAGAATAAAAATGAAAATAAAATTTAGAAACATAATCATTATATTTATAATTATTTTCAATACTTTTATAATAATGTCTGATGATATAAAATCAGAAATAAATACTAATGAAATAAATTTAACAATTGATGAAGCAGTTAATCTTGCCATTAGGAATAACCTTGGCATAGAAATAGCGAAATTAAATTTAAATGAAAAAAAATGGGCTATGGTTACATCCTGGAATAAATTTATTCCGGATACTTCTTTCTGCATTAATCTGGAAAGAAATAATAAAAATGATCCTATTGAAATAGAAGAACTCAAGACAGTAGGACCTATTATCGGTAATGCTTATGGAGTTATTCCAGAAACAACAGAAATAATTAATCCTGATTGGAATTTAAATGCCGTTTTTGAATTAAATCTAACAATTAATGCCATGATGGGATTTGAAGTATATCAAACGGTTATAGATTGGGAATCAGGCAGATTAAATCTTAAAATTGCAGAAAAAAAAATAATAAAGACAGTAAAAAAATATTTTTATAATTTGATGCTTTTGCAAAAAAATATAGAAATAATGACAAAAAACCTAAATGAGGCAGAAAAAAGATATAATATTGCAGAATTAAAATATAAAAAAGGATTAATTTCAAAATTTGATTTACTCAGTGCAAAAATAACATATATAAATATGAGACCTGTATTATTTAAAATGGAAAACAAATATATTTTAATGATTCTTAATTTTAAAAAAATAATAGGGATAAAAGAAGAAGTAAATATTGTACTTAATGGGATTCTTGAAATTGAAGAAAAAAAAATTAATGAAAAAGAAATATTATCAAAATGCATTAATAACAGATTAGATGTGGCAAGCCTTACTCTTGAACTAAGATCATTACAAAATATGAGGGATATCCAAATTGCAGGACTAACACCATCATTTTTTCTGAAATTTTCAATGGATCCTACATTTACAGGAGATCCTTTTTCTGATTACTGGTTTGGGGATTCCGAATATAATAATGAAATGTGGACACAAATTGACGGCTCTTTTAAATTCGGCATTTCCATACCTCTTGATGTATTATTTCCATTTTCTCCTATACAAATGAAAATAATTAAAAAACAATTTCAAATAAAACAGAAAGCAGTAGAAATTACAGAAACAAAAAAAAACGCCGAGGTTGAATTAAAATCTTTAATAAGAGAAATAAATACGGCTTATCAATTGATACAGGAATTACAAGAAAATTTCAAAATAGCAGAAGAAACATATTCTGCTGCACTGATTGATTATGAAAAAGGCAGCAGGAATTTGCTTGAAGTAGAAAAAGTAGAGCAGGAATTTAATAAAGCAGAAATTAACTTATTAAATGAAAAATATAATTATATTATTTTATATATAGAATTAGAATATGCAATAAATACTGATTTAAATAGTGAACATAATAAAAAATCAAGGAATTTTCTATGAAAAGATTTACATTATTTATATTACTATCAATCTTTATTAGTATAATCTTTTTCAATTGTCATGTAAAAAAAGATTATTACTCAAAGTCGGAAATAAATAACATTTTCCATTCTTTGGGATTTAAAATTAATAACAGTAATAAAAACAGAAATAATAATGAGAAAAAATATTATTCAAAAAAAGAGATAGAAGAATTGCTGCAAAAATATTTAAATCACGATTATGCCGTATTTGAAGAACGATCAAAGAATAATAGTATAAATTCTTTTATGACTGCAAATAATAAATTTATAAAAAGATGTTTAAATACAATTGTTTCTATAAATGGAGACAGCATAAAACTTGATACAGAAAATAATAAAATTATTCTTAAACCGGGGATATATAAAATAAATGCAAGCGCCCCTGCTTATTATGTTACCAGTCACCAGTTGCGACTTAGAGATCTTACGAATAATAAAACAATACTCTTGGGAACGAGTGAATCAGCATCAATAAGCGGAATACAAACAAGAAGTTTTATTGACGGTGTCATTGAAATAAAGAAACCTATTGACTTAGAACTACAGCATTTTTTTAACAATCCGCAAACAAGATGCTCGCTTGGTATAAATGTAAGCAGCGGAGAACAGGATGTTTATGCTAAAATAATAATCGAAAGACTAAATATATATTAAAATTATAATATGAAAATAATAAAAAACAGTCTTTATATATTAAATGCAGTAATAATATTTTATATATTATTTTTCATGGTATTTATCTTACTTGGAAGTAATTATAAAATATATATTTTCGAATTAAAAAAGCATAATGTATATAATAATCCAATATTAAAAATAAAAAATATTTCTATTAATGAAATAGATAATCATATTAGCTCAATATTAAATTTTCTTTTTCACGGTAAAAATAATCTTAGTGAATATTTTAATAAAAAAGAGATTAATCACTTAATTGATATTAAAAATTTGATTATTTTGTGCAGTATTATTTTCATATTTTTTTTGTTTATATTTTCAAGCATCTTCTTCTATTTTATAAAGATAAAAAAAGTCAATATATTCTATTATCTAAAAATAAGTATTAAATACTTAAATATTGTAATCGGAATATTTATATTATTTTTAATTATAAGCTTAATATTCTGCAACATTTTTTTTGATATTTTTCATAAAATATTATTTAAAGAAAATAATTTACAGTTTAATTGTATTTATGGAAATATAGTAAACATACTGCCGGAAGTGATATTTTTCGATTTTTTAGTTTATGCATTATTAATAATAATTATTATATTCACTGCATTAATATTTTATTATCAATTATATCTAAAAAAAATAAATAATAATATAAAGAATGAATAAATATAATTTTAAAAAATGTTTATGTGAATCTAATAATATGAAAGCTTTTGTTTTTTTTAAATATTTTTTAAAGTATTATTTTAGCAGTTGTACAATTATATCCCTTATCTTTTAATAATGCTGCACTGTCCAATAATTTTCTATTAGTATCAAATATACCGACTAATGTAGAGCCAGAACCTGTCATAAAAACTCTATCTGCATTTGTATTCATTATATTATTATAAGCTTCTGCAATTACCGGGTATTCTTTAAATATAACATCTTCAAATTTATTATAAATATTTTTAATTATTTTAGAATAATTATAAAACTTCAAACCATCCAGCAATGCTTCATATTTATTAAAATTTAATTTATTATTATAGTTAAGTTTATAATCATCAATTAATTTATAAGCATGCTGTGTTGATACAGCTATATCAGGGTAAATAAATAATAATTTTAAATCTAATTTATTATTTATTAAAATGGGTTCTGTTTTATCTCCAATACCTTCAACTTTTTGGATACCTCCATTAATAAAGAATGCAACATCTGCACCAATCATTTTTGATAATCTTATTAAATCATTATTGCCTAGTTTTTTACTCCATTCTTTATTTAATATCTTTAAAATACTGGCTGCATTTGATGAGCCTCCGCCTAAACCTCCGCCTATCGGGATCATTTTATTAATATAAAAATCAATACCAAAAACAATATGATTATAAAAATCTAAAAAAACATTACCAGCCTTGTTTAATAAATTATCATCCGGTAATTTTTTTTTTTCATCAAAATATCTTAATATTCCCAGATTATTTTTTTTATATCTTATTATATCATATACAGATATTTCAGAAAAAATACTTCTTATATTGTGATAACCGTTTTTTAATTTTTCAATTACATCTAAAAAAAGATTTATTTTTGCAAAACTCTTATATTTTTTAAACATTTTTAAAATTCCGGTTTTAATTATAAGGTATATCCATACCAAAATTAGTTACTTTAACAATATCAATATCTACTTTTCTTATACCTATTCCGGTAAATATTTCTATCTTTGTTTTAATAATATTTTGAATATCTTTAATTACATCAGTATTATTCAATCTATAATCTAAAGATATTTTTAATAATAATATGTATTCATCTTCAATTTCAGTAACAGAAACCTTTAAAAGCTTTATGTCTTTAGAATATTCTGCAATACAGTGGCTGACCATTTGAACTAATGCTGTCTCACTAATTGAAATCCTTCCGTTATCTTTGTAATCCGGTTTTACTATAGTTTTTTCAACAAGTCTTTTACTTTTTTTCTTAAAAAAAAATCCTTTAGGCTGGTCTACAAAAAGATGTATCGCATGTAATATAATATTTGGATATTTTTTTTTAACTTCAATTAATGGTATCGGCATAACATGCTTGCCATGCTTCTTTCTGGACTTTTGTGCTTTTTTAATTTCCTCTTCTGTTGAGATATCTCTTATATGTATCAACCTGGTAATCTTTGGCAAATGCAGTCTTCTTATAATCTTGTTAATCATTCTTTCCGATGTACCTATTATTAATAAACTTGTATATCTTTCTTTAAATAATTTTTTTCTTACCTCTCTTGCATGTTTTGTTTCCAGGAATATTGCTCTTTTTATAGCACTTATTTTTAGAAGTTCTTTTTTAGCAGATTTACCGGCTATTATCTTTTGATCCTTTATTAATAATCCGTCATCAATTATATACTTTATATTATATTTATCAGCAACTAAGAATGCTCTAAAGCTTTTTCCTGAACCGGCAGGACCAATTAAACCGTAAATTCTTTTAGGTAATGTCCGCCAGATCATATTTTTTATAATATTTATCATTATATTTCCTAAAAAATAATAAAATCTTTAATCTTAATATATAATATCATAATAATTAAAAAAAGATTTTTTTAATTATTATATTATTTTTTTTAATATAATTTGTTATATAATATTTTTTCTTTGAAATAAAACTATTTTTTTTATATATAATAATTTATTGCTTATAATCTTAATCAGGAGTCATCAATGAAAATAGAACATATAGCTCTTTGGACTAATAATATAGATAAGATAAAAAATTTTTATATAAAATATTTCAACGGTAAATCAAACAATAAATATATAAATAAAGAAAAACATTTTGAATCATATTTTATATCATTTAAAGAAGGTACAAGATTGGAATTAATGACAATTAATAATTTAAATAAATCTAGCCAAATATTGCAAACAGGATATACTCATATAGCATTTTCAGTCGGAGGAAAAAGCAAAGTTGATGAATTAACAGAACTATTAAAAAAGGATGGTTATGAAATAGTAAGTAATCCAAGGACTACGGGAGATGGTTATTATGAAAGTGTAGTAAAAGATCCCGATGGCAATATTGTAGAAATTACAATTTAATTAATCAAAAAACTTCATATATTATTGTTTTTTTAATATTAAGTGATATATTTAAAAACAAAATTTATATTTGGAGTTCATATGAAAAAATATTCTATAATAATTTTAATATTTTATTTCCTATTATCACTTATAAATTGTACAGGTCAAAATGGCAATCCATTAGAAATTGTAGGGACATGGGCTTGCGAATATGATGAAAAATATTATGATAATAAAACAGAATATGAAATAACATTATCATTTAAAGATGACGGTACTTTTGATTTAAAATACATAGAAAATCAAAAATATACCGGCGGTTATAAATACGTTACGGAAGCAGACGGTAAATACACCGGTGAGCCATGGGATGATCAAAAATTGCTTACACTAAAATATGATAATTATACAAAAAAAAAGGACAATGAAAAAATTGAAGATAATTCTGGTAAATCACAAACGGGGTATTATTATTTAAAATATAACAGTGATGAAACATTATTAATTATATATGATTTAGATGATGATATTGATCAAACATATATAAAGGAAAAAGAATAATTTAGGAAATAACTGGGACTGTTATGGATATAAACGAAATTAAAAAAAAATTAATACAAAATGGCTGGACTGATCAAAACATATCAATTTTACCTAATTATAAATTATATGATGGAATAAATGAATATCTTTCTTATAAAAATAAATTGACTATAAATTTACATTTTGAAATATATAAATTAAGATTAATTATTTATAATATAAATGATAATTATACAAATCCAAATATTTTTATTAATGCAATTAATAAAAATAATGTATCTTGTTTTGAATTTGAATATAAAAATAAACTTGATGAAGTTATAGAAAAAATCATATCGATACAGGAAGAATTAAATACAAATAATTATATATCACATTATTTAAGTTTTCAATCATTATGCCCTGTTGCCATACTTGCTGTGGAACAATTTATCCCGGGTTATAAATAATATTGCTATTTTGATATTTGATTTAAAAATACATAAAAAGCATGCTGACACACAGAATGATGGTCGCCTTTTGATTCACAATGATTATAAGGCACATTATACTTTTTTAACACACTTACAAAATCGGATATTGTTTCATTAAATCCAGGTAAATCCTCTGATGCTCTTGTTATGATTATGTATGGATATTTTTTTGTTTTTGAGTTTTTTATAAGCTCATAAGGATTATATTCATTCCATTTATCTTCATTCTCAAATGCCATTAAAAGTTGCTTTTTAAGTATATTAAGTCTAAATTTAGGCAAATTTAATTTTTTACCCATTTCATCAAACTCAGGGCTAAAAGGTGATGTAGTTGCAACATACGGTGATATTGCCATTACAACCGGAAAAATATCAGGATTTCTTAAAGAAAGAGTTAAAACATTAAAACCTCCCATAGAATGTCCTATAAGATATATCTTACCATTAATATTTAATTCTTTTTTAAAATATGGAATAATCTCTTTAATAAAAGCCTTTTCCAGATCATAATTATATGGAGGCGGAGCATCATTTAAAAAAAAGAATCCTGCTCCTAATGAAATTGCGACTACGGTATTATTTTTAAATTTCGGATTTTGTTTTAATATATCAGCATAAATGCTTCCAAATCCATTCTCTTCAACCCACTCAAATTCACTTCTGCCCAGACCATGAAAATAAAATATTATATCATTAGATTTATCTTTTGTGACATTACTTATTACATATCTTACAGGAATTTTATTATCACCTAAATAAATCTCACCTTTCTTGTATATCATATCATTGTATATTGCTTTTGGTTTTTGCCCAAACCTGATAGGCTGCTTGCAATTTAATATTAACATCAAAATTAATACTAACAAAAAATACAATTTATTTTTTTTCATAAAAATTTCCTTTATTTATCTCTCTAATAATTATTCTAACATCACTCATCACGCAATGCAATTAATATATTATTTTTTAAACATAATTTTACAGAAACAAATATGGATAAAAATCCAATAAATAATATTAATAAAGTCATTGATAATAGAGAAATAAAATTAAAGCTTGATATATTAAAAATGATTAAAGGCATAATAGATATCATAGATGAAAAAAAACCGCAAAAAATTCCTGATATTAATAAAAACATATATTGTATAGTATAAAGTTTAATTATATTTTTTTTATTAAATCCAATAGCATTTAAAACTGCAATTTCTTTTTTATCATCCAATGAGTTTTTAATTATAATAATACCAAACCCGACACAGCCTAAAATTAAACCAAATCCGCCCAAAATAAAAAATATAGAAAGATATGTATTTTCAACTTTTAAAAAAAGTTCCAGCCTTGCTTTTGACGTTTCAATATCAATACCATTTTTTATAAAATATTTTGATAATATCTTTATTATATTATCCGTCTCAACAGTATCTATACCGTCTACAAGCAAGATCCTGTAACCATTAATTTTTGGGAATAATTTAATAAAATTATTTTCCGATATAATTATTTTTCCCTGAAAAATTGAAGCTTTAATAGTTGCAACAATTTTAATATTAACATTATTGCCATAATCATCTTTATAAATCAAACTATCACCAATCTTTTTACCTAGTCCCCATTTTAATACATTATCATCAATTATTGCCGGTATGCTGCCGTCACTATCATTTTTATTAAGAAGCACCCAGTTATTTGATAAATCGTTACTGACTGCATTCACAAATGAAAATGAATTACTATTAATAAAAATATTAGGATCAACTCCAATCAAAGCCGGATTTTCTATCTGATTTAAATTTAGACAGCTTGCATCATCTCCTTCTTTTAATCTAATCTGTACAAAATTAATATTATATTTATTATGAAATATTTCATACTTTTTTTTATTTAAATCACCGATAACCGGACCTGAAGTTTCTGCATACAGTGAGTACCCTCCTGTACCTGATTCTTTCTTTTTATAATCATTGCCAATACTTTTTTTATTTATACCAACCGAAAACACAATAAATAAACCAAATGCCACAATTGATATGATGCTTGCACTTCTCTTTATTTTTTTATTGTTATTTGCTATAGCTAATCCAAATAAATTTAATCTTTGTTCTTTTTTTGTTTTAATCGTTATTAATATAATTGATATAATAGAAACTAATGTCATTACTCCTGAAAAAAAGAATAAGGCAGTACTGTATTTTTTATTTATTAAAAATGAAATAATTATCAATGATATTGTACTCAATGAAATTAATATAATAAAAATTTTTTGTAAAATATTATTTTTAATAATTAAAAATTTACTGTTTATAATATTATGTCTTTCTTTTTTTATGCTTATATTCCTAATGGAAGCCAGAGGATTTTTTACAGTTATAAATATTTTCATTAAAATCTGAAAAACAAGTATAAAAAATAATATAATAAATCCATAAAATATTGTAGATATCTTTATATATGTTATATATGTTGTAATACCTGCAACACCTTGCCATATTGAGCTTAAAAAAAACAAAATAATATTATTATATATTATTCCTAAAAATACACCTGCAATACCACCTAATAATATAATAATAATAAATTCATAAATAATTATTTTTAATATTTTATTTTTCTTATAACCGACCGCAGATAGTATGCCTACTTGTGTTTTTCTAATATCAAGATTAAAACCTATTAAAATATTGCTTAGTATTATAGAGGCAATTATTATAAAAAAACTTAAACCAATAAACAGCTGACCAAAATCAACAGATCTTTCAGCAGCTCTTAAACTTATTTCTTTTGCAGGATAAATAATAAAATCAAATTTTTTCGGATCTATTTTTTTATTAATTTGATCTTTTATATATTCAAGTCTTAGATTATTCCCAACATATCTTAAACTCGTAATACTTCCAAATCTGTTAGACCAAACTTTTTTTGCATCATCTAATGATATAAATGCTTTAGGAGTTCCTTTATAATCATCCCAATATTTTTCATCCTTTTTTCTGATTTTATCTAAATCCAACGGTATACCCGGATCCCAATCCCTGCAGTTATCAATATGTGTGAATCCCGGGTACTCAGGCATTAAATCTTCACCAAATTTATTTTTTACAGGAATTATTGCTTTAATTTTAAATTGTTTTTCTTTTTTAATAAATTCTTTTTTATCATTAAAAACAAGATACTCCAAAATTAATGTATCATTAACACCGGCATTTAAATCATTTTTAAGCCATTCATTGATTATTATTTCATTATTATTTAATCTAATATGATTAACTTCAACTTCAACACCGGTTACAAAAGAATACGGCGTCTCATGATTGTTAAATTTTATACCATTTACAAAATAAGTAAAAAACTTAAAACTATTAATATTATCAATCTTACTTATATTTAAAATTTCATCATTTAAAAATATTTTAGAAGAAGTCAACTCAATATCATAATCACTGATTTTTTTTAATTTAAGCCCGATATCATTAAGTGTAATATTATTTTTTATTGCATCATATAAGTCTTTTTTACTATATTTACTTTTTATACCATCCGGTATCAGCATTATATTAGCAACATTATTTAAATCCATTTTTTTATAAAGATAATTTTTTGATATAAAAATATTTAATGGAATAATCTGGTTGGTTTTAATATCAAAATTTGACAAACGTTCTTCATCAATAATATCTTTTACTATTAAGTTAAGATTAATTAAACTTTGTGATTCTTTTGCAAAAGGAGCTTCCTGATGCAAAAAATCAATCTTTTTTATCTTAACAACCAGTTCACTGCCTTTTATTAAATTAAGCCTTTTAGCAATTTTTCTGTTGATATATATTTCATTATTGCTTAGATTCATATTAAATGCATCATTGATGCATAATTTAAAAAAATTTTGATCAATACCATAGATATTTATTTTATTTATACTTAAATCATCTTTAACGTTTAATCCTGATCCCCGTAAAGAAAGAATTGATGTTATATTGTTACCGGTTTTTTTAGATAATCTACCTGATAAATCATCAGTAAAATAATTTTCATCCGTATTAATTATATATTCTATTTTTCCTAAACGCTTTAAAGTTATCTGTTTTAAACTAAAACGTACCGAGTCTCCAATAATTAAAGCTCCAAGCAGGATAGAAAAACTGACACTTATACCAATTAATATACTGAGATTATGCTTCCAATAATAAAATAAATTCTTTAAAGCTATCTTAAAATAATTCATTATTCATTTTGCCCTATATAACTAAGAGTTAATTTTTAAAGTTATGTAAGCACTCCATCAGATAATTCATATACATTATTCATTTTATTAGCCAGCTTATTTGAATGAGTTACAGTTATTAATGATATATCCTCATCTTTATTTAAATTAATCAGCATATCTATTAAATTATCTGTATTCTTTTCATCAAGAGAGCCTGTAGGTTCATCGGCTAAAATGATTTTAGGTTTATTTATCAAGGCCCTGATTACAGCTACTCTCTGGCATTCACCGCCCGACAACTGAGAAGGTTTATGATTTAATCTGTCTTTTAAGCTGACTTTATCAAGCAGTTTTAAAGCCCTATCAATAACATTATTATCTTTTTTTTTATAGGGAATTGTAGGTATCAATACATTCTCTAAAACCGTAAAATGAGGCAAAAGATGATGAAACTGAAAAATAAATCCAATCTCCTTGTTCCTGATATTAGATATTTCATTATCATTATACTCATTTATTTCATTCCCAAACAGATTAACATTGCCGCCTGATGCTTTATCAAGTGTACCGATTATGTTTAAAATTGTACTCTTCCCTGAGCCTGACGGTCCTATAATAGCTATGGTCTCTCCCTTTCTTACTTTTAAATTAATACCTTTCAAAACTTCTAATTTTAAATTATTTCCCGGATTATTATAATGTTTGTATACATCACTTAATACAACTAAATTTTGATCCATATAATTAGCCTCCAAATGCATACAATTTACCGCTTAATGTCCCGATTAAAAAAAATCCATTAGTGACGCCTGCCGAACTTACAATACCAGCACCTAAATCTTTACTCCAAATTTCTTTTCCTGTATTTATATCCATAATATAAATAAATCCATCCATTGACCCTATTATTACTTTATTATTACAAATTACAGGAGAAGCATCAACTTCACCACCTGTCTTATACTGCCATAATTTATTGCCGTTAAATTTATCAAAACAATAAACATTATAGTCCCGTGATCCTATTACGATTTTATCATTACTTATTGATGGTGAAGAAAAAAAAGCCGTATCGTCATTATCAATCTGCCATGATATTTTTTTTTGTTTTATATTAATGGCAATTAATTTTCCGCTGTAATTACCGATACAGGCTAAATCATTATCTATTGCAATAGAAGCAGCAATATAAGAACCTGTGTTAATTTTATCTATTAAACTTCCATCAGATAATGAAATCATATGAGCTTGCGCATCACAGCCGCCAAAAATTATTGTATCACCTGATATCGCAGGTGTTCCATTAATATAACTGCCGCTTTGATATTTCCATAATAATTTTCCAGTTTCAGCATCTATGCAATATAAAAAATTATCATAACAGCCGAAAATAATTCTATTATCATTTTCTCCCAATGAAAAACAATTTGCAGATCCGGAAATTTTACCATCTGTTTCAAATTTCCATAATAATTTTCCTTTTACGGCATCAATTGCATAAAAAAAATAATCATGGTCGCCTATGTAAATTTTATTATTAAAAAACAATGGTGAAGCTTCAAAAGAGCTGTCGGCTTCAAATGTCCAAATTTTTTCACCGGTCTTTAAATCAAGACAGTAAATTTTACCGTTCATAGAACTCAAAAATACATGATTTCCTGCAATAATAGGAGTTGATTTAATCTCATCACCTGCATCAAACTGCCATACAATTTTAATATCATCAGGTATATCAACATTTACTGACCCATTTAAATTTTTATTTCCCCTGAATATATGCCAGCCGTAAGATTCATTAATGATATTTTCTCTTTTTAATTTAATATTTTTAATTTTTATAAATATTTCAGTAATTTTCTTACATGAAAACAGACATAATACAATTACTATAATTAACGCAATTTTAATATTTCTTTTCATTAAATTATTCTCCCTAATTATTATATGAAAGAGCCCCTGTCGGACATTGTTTAATAATATTTATCAATTCATTGATATTATTATCCCGAGCATCAGGAAATGGTAAAATAACAGTTGTATCAATACCTCTTTTATAAAAAGTGAATCCGTTTTTTAAACCCTTCTTTTCAGATAACCTCACACATATCCCGCATTTAATACATTTGCCTTCTTCATAGACTATTTTAGAATGATATATTGTCCTTTCTATTTTTTTTCTTTTATTCAATTTATATTTTAACTTATTAATACCGTATTGAGATGCATAGAGCCTTAATTTACAATTATCAGCGTCACTGCATTCACAATGAAGACATCTTCCTGCTTCATTTATCATATCAGTTTGAGAATAATTTATATAATCATTAATAATTCTATCATTTTTATTTTTTACCTGATTTAAAAGCTCTTCTTTTTCCACCTTACCGATAATTGAATCAAATTTCTTATTGTATTTTTTATCAGTCAGATATTGATCTATTTTTTGAGAATAATCTTTAACTTCTTTTAATAACATCATCAAATTATTATTCTCTTTTTTTTTATTAATTACAAATATATTACTCTCTTTATAATTAATGATATTCCTGTATTTATCAGTAACTGCAACAGCCTTATATTTATTAACCAGATTACTTATATGGCTTTTATCATCAAGATTATTATCAATATTAATTTTAAGGCCAAGTTTTTCTAAAAATAACAATTCATTGTCAAGCTCATCTTTTTTTATATCACAATCTGATATTATATCCCAATTAATTTCATTTTTTTCAAATAAGGTACAATCATACCCCATTAATAACAAAAAGTATGCAATTGTTAATCCTTGATAACCGCTTCCTATTATCCCGATACTCATCCCGTTTTTATCAATCTTAAACTTTTTATAAGGATAGTCTTTCATTTTATTTATCAGTAACATTTTTATATTGCTTATTGATACCGGATTATCTATTATACCTCTCCTGCATGATTTCTCACATGGTTTGGTACATAATTTTGTAATAATTGAAGGGAAAGGCATTTCATAAATTATTAATTTATAAGTTTCTTCAAATTGTTTATTTTCAATATATCTAAGCAATAAGGATATGTTTATATCAAAAGGGCAAACTCTCCGGCAGGGTGCAATGCAGTCACCTGTATGCTCGGCTAAAAGGACCTGTAAAGTTTCAATCCTTGCATCGATAACTTCCTGTGCGTCTGCATCAATATCCATCCCGTCAACAGCTTTCACACCGCATGACGGTATTAATTCATTATTGCTCTTATCCTTAACTATACAGAGCATGCATGAAATATATTTTTTTGTATCTTTTAAATAACAAAGTGAGGGTATATCAATATTATTCCTAAGAGCGATCTGCAATATTGATTCACCATCTGTAAAACTGTATTCTATGCCGTTAATTTTTATATTAGGCATGCCGATATCTCCCAATACTATAAAAATTATTAATTTAAAAAATCAACCACCAAGACACAAAGACACTAAAATATTAATAAGATAATTTAATCTTAGCATCTTTACATTTGCTTTATATCAAACTGTACTTAATATTTTTCATTATAAAAAACTAATCTACTATAACGGCGCCATTCGGGCATACACTTTTGCATGTACCGCATTTTGTGCATTTATCAATATCAATAATATGCTTCTCATAAGGCACCGATATAATTGCATCAACAGGACAATTTTGAGCGCATTTTGTACATCCGATACAGTTATCGTTTATAGAATAATTTATCAATTCCCTGCATTTACCGGCAGGACATTTACCATTAATATGAGCCTCATATTCATTCCTAAAATGAACGATTGTAGATAAAACAGGATTCGGCGCAGTTTTACCCAGACCGCAGATACTTCTTTCTTTAACAAGCCTGGATAAGTATTCTAAATCCTCAATATCATTCTGCCTTCCATTACCGCTGCATAATCTTTCTAAAATATCAAGCATAAGTTTAGTGCCTATCCTGCAATAAGTACATTTACCGCAGGATTCATTTTGTGTGAATGACATAAAATATCTTGCTATATCAACCATGCAGTCTGTTTCATCAAGCACAACAAGACCGCCTGAGCCCATCATTGCTCCGCTTGATGTTAATTCATCAAAATCAATAGGCAGGCTGGACAGCCATGCAGGTATGCATCCGCCTGAGGGGCCTCCTATCTGCACTGCTTTAAATTTTTTATCATTCTGTATCCCGCTGCCTATTTCTTCAACTATTTCTTTTATGGTCATTCCCATAGGCACTTCAATCAAACCGCCATGCTTGATTTTTCCTGCAAGAGCAAATGTTTTAGTACCCTTACTTTTTTCAGTACCGATTAAGGAAAAACTTTCGACTCCGTTTTTTATTATCCAGGGAATGTTTGAAAAAGTTTCAACATTATTGACAAGCGTAGGTTTGCCCCATAAACCGTCTTGAGAAGGATATGGGGGTCTCATAATAGGAATCCCCCTTTTCCCTTCTATTGAAGAAATAAGCGCTGTCTCCTCACCGCAAACAAATGCTCCGGCTCCTTTAATAATTTTAATATTGAACGAAAAATCACTTCCCAAAATATTATCACCCAGTAAATTTTTTTTCATACAAATATCAATTGCTTTTTTAACATTGTTAATTGCAAGAGGATATTCATTCCTGATATATATGAATCCGGTATCTACATTTAATGTGTAAGCTCCTATTATAATTCCTTCAATCACACGGTATGGGAATGATTCTAAAATCATCCTATCCATAAATGCCCCCGGATCTCCCTCATCACCGTTGCATACTATATATTTAACACTGTTTTCTGCATTATAAACATCATCCCATTTTTTAGCGGTTAAAAACCCGCCTCCTCCCCTGCCCCGCAGCATACTTTTTTCAATGCCGTTGAGTATGTTTTTTTTATTTTTTTCATTTATTACTTTTTTTAAACCGTCAAATCCGCCATATTCTATATATTCTTCTATATTTAAAGGATCAAGATCACCGCAATTTTCAAGTACAATTTTTTTCTGCCTGCACTGATACATTGAGAATGCAGGATCGGTATTATCAACCAGATATCTTGTAACCGGTTCTTTATATTCATCGGAGTATAATTTTAATAACAGACTGTTTATCTTATTATTTATCTTTTTAAAAATATTTTTGGGTTTAAAATGCTTAGTTATAATTCTTATTACATTATCTTCCGTAACCCTGCCGTACCTGTATTTTTTATCTTCATTAAAATATATTTCTACAAAAGGCGCCAGATAGGAAATACCATTGCAGCCTACATTTTTTAGTTTAATATTTAATCCGGATCTTTTTATTTCTGCTTCAATAATATCAAATATTTTTTTAGATCCTGCTGCCCTGCAACTGGTACATGTGCATAATCTTATTTCTGCATCATATTTTTCAGGTGTATATTTTTTACCTTTAATGTTATCTTTATGACTTACTTCATTTAAAAAATCACACAGCACATCGGATACTTTATTAGCATCCAAAAAGCCGTAAATAATATCATCAATCTGTACCGCCGGTGCAAGCATACAGCATCCCAGGCATGCTACTTTTTCGACGGTAAAAAGCATATCCTTATCGGTATCATTATTTTCATCTATGTTAAGATATGTTTTAAATTCATCAAAGACCTTATCGGCTCCCTTTACATGACAGGCAGTGCCTATGCATACTTTAATACTATGCCTGCCCGCCGGCTTAAATCTAAATTGAGTATAAAATGAACTTACGCCCATAATATCCGAAGGTGTTAAGTCAGTTACCTCCGTAACCCTCTTTAATAAATCTTCAGGCAGATAATTATATTTTTCCTGTATTTTATGCAGTATATCTATAATATTTTTTTTATCTCTGCCGATTTCATTTATTATATTATCAATATAATCTATATCAATTTTATTCATATCATTCACCTATGCAATAAAGAAATTTTTCTCCTCTGATAAACATCTTTTTTTCGGTAAACGCGGGCACACTTACTATTGATTCACTAATATTATACCTGCCTACTTCATTATACTTTTTATCAGCTTTAAAAACATATAATACTCCCTGTTTATCTATCAAAAAAACATTTTCACCAACCAAAACAGGTGAAGAATAAAACCCGTTTTCAAATTCATTTGTCCATAGCACTTCCCCCTTTTTAGCATCAAAGCATACAACAACCCCGTAGCTTGTTGCCAATATAAGATAATCCTTGGTTGCCAGAGGGCTTGAGACATCTGGTAAGTCATCCATGTTTTCCCATACTATTGTTCCAGTATTGTTATCAATGCATACACATACTGCATATTGATTGGCTGCATAAACCATTCCGTCTGCATATGCAGGGGATGGGGCAACTTCTCCCATCATGCATTCTACACTCCACAACTCATCACCTGTATTTAAATCATAAGCTATAACATATGGATTGCCGTTTAATACAAGTGCCGGCTTATTTTTTTCCATTGCAATTATCGGTGATGACCATGATGTTAATACATCTCTTTCTTTCTCCCAGATAATATTTCCTGTTTTTACATCAAGAGCAAATATTTTAGCACCGGATCCGTGGTCATACTGTACATATAAAATATTATTAAATATTATTAATGAAGAGGAATGCCCGTAAATATTATCAGGTACACCTAAATTTTTTGTCCAGATACTGCTGCCGTTAAAATCAATACATATAATATCCCCGGTTGCAAAAATACCGCAGACATATGTACCGTCGGTAGCCAGAGTCGATGCCGTATATCCTGTATCCTCACTAACCTCAGGAAGCTCTTTTTTATCTATGTAATTATATATTGATTTACGCCATAACAGATTGCCGTTTTGTGTATCATACGAATATATTTCAATATCCTCATCATCTCCGCCCGAAATGAATAATCTATTATCCCTGACAATTGGAGAATTAAATCCTGCTCTTGGTATTTCACTTTTCCATAAAATACCCTCACCTGTTAAACCGTTAAAATCCTTTATTTTAAAATCAACCTGTATTGCAGCATTCCCAAGAGGTCCTCTAAACGAACTCCAAAACTGCTCCTTTAAAACATTACTTTTTTTATTTGATTTTGACTTGCTATTAAAACTAAAACCGTTTTTCATGATACTGTTTGTAGAATAAGCAATTATTATGGAAGTGGATATTATAATAATTCCTAAAATAACTATGATAATACCTGCCCTGACATTATCATCATTAATTTTATTCCCATCTGCTTTTTGAGGTTTTTTATGCTGTTTATTTAATGAGAAATAAATTTTAGCTGATAGAAAAAACAATAAAGCACTTATTATTAATATTACTGTTGTAATTTTAATCTGCCACTCTTTTGTAAAAAAAGCCTTTCTTGCAATAAGATCAAGCTCTCTAATCTCTTCTTTTAACTCCTCATCCTGCGGATTTTCTTTTAATTTATTAATAAGTTTCTCTAATGCAGGGCTGTTTATGGGATTGCTGACTTTTAATTGTAAATAATTAATTATAAGTAATATAGAAACGCAAACAGCTATAATTAAAAAAATAATTGCAGCTATCCTTGTGAATGCTATTAAGCTGTTTTTTAATCTATTCTCAAACTCCATCCGATGTCTCCTATAATCAACATGCAATAATTCTATCTAAATTTATATTTCTTTATAAAATATAAAAAACATATAAAAAACTAACCGCCAAGGCACTAAGACACAAAATATTATTTTAGTAAAAAACAAACTTAGTGACTTGGCGTCTTAGTGGTAATATAAATTTTATAAATAAATATAATAACTCCATTATTTCTTATTTAATCTTATTCTTAGGACATGCTGAAAAACAACGCCCGCATGAAAAACATCCAGTGTCCGATGTTTTATGTATATCTATATCTTTTTTCCTGAATAAACTGATAAGTTTTAATATTAAAACCAGTCCTGTAAAACTGCCGAGGATAAAACCTCCGATTATAAATTTATTTTCTATTAAACCGGCATTCTCATAGAGAACATTGATAGGTGTCCCGGAAGCTCTAAATGTCTCAGTTTCAATAGTCTCGCCTTTTTTATTAATATTTTCTTCATTTTTTATCATATAAGCAAGCCGTACGGTTTTATCAAACCTGGCTAAAAAAATATTTAATCTGCTGCCTATAATACCAAAAACTATAACTGCAACAGGTATTAATAAAATCATTATTTTTAATCTTTTTAAAATGAAGTTTTGATTATAATTTTTTAATTTAACAGGTACTTCAATAGAATACGTAGGACAGGAATCACGGCATAATCCGCAATTTATACATTCTTCATTAGTAATAGCTGTATGCCATTTTGCAAATTTTGAGAATAATCCCAACAATATACCGTAAGGGCATATAAATCTGCAATAAGGTCTTGCAATAAAAATACCTGCAATTAAAAATAAAGCACCATAGATGATCATATTAAAATTGCCGCTTAATCTAAATATATTAATAAAAGGATCAAATCTGCATATAATAAAAGCGCTTCCTGTAGCTGCAAATAAAACCGCTATACCAAGATAAAAATAAGGAATCACACTTAAAGCTTTTTGTATAAAATATGGTATTTTTATCTTTTTTATATGAACAAGATCCTGTACTGCACCAAGAGGACAAACAGCGGCGCAAAATATTCTACCAAAAAACAGGGCAAATAAAAGGGGTACTATAAAAAATAAAATTATTGATATCGGTATGTAATAGCCTTCATTGAACAACGTAAATACAATATTTTGTATTGCACCTATCGGGCATACACACCCTCTTCTAAAAAAGCCGAAATACCCTATTGAAAACAGCATTAGTATAATAATGCCTATCCTTGATCTTTTTCTTATGCTTAAATAAGAGCCCATACTTAAAGCAGCAATCAATACAAAAACATCCAAATATTCAAAAAAAACACTTCTAGGTGCTGGTTTTGTGGAGCCGGGCATCTGGTATTCAGACTCAAACTCAGGTCTGGGGAATCTCTCAATAGAAAAAACAAAAATACTACATACAAATACCAATAAAAAAACAATGATTAATTTCTTAATTTTAATATACATAATATTTTTAACTAAACTCAAAATCTATGCCTCACCTTTAAATAAATATCCCTTTTTTGCATCTATCCTAATAACTGCATCGGAAGGGCATACTTTTGCAATGGAACATTCATTGCAGTTTTTACATCTGTCATGCCTTATCTGTAAATATAATGAACCGTTGCCGAATGCTCCGCATCCTGCTACACATTTACCGCAGCCTATACATAATGATTCGTCAATGGTGTATTCAAAATAGGGGTCTTCAATAAATTTTCTTTTTATAGCACCTGTAGGGCATAATCTGTATTCTGCACCGGTATGAAGCTCAGGTGCTTTGGGAATAAAATAACCGCTGCATAGATCACAATATCCGCATATATCAAAAGAATGCACACATTTTACCGCGGAAGGCTCCAATACACAGCTTGTACTGCATTTACCGCATTGAGTGCATTTATTTGGATCAATCTGCCAGACACCTCTTGCTATAATAAATTTACCAGATGATTTAAATAAAGACTTTAAAGAAACACCGCCTATAGCTATCAGAGATATTGAGCCCAATGCAATCCTGAAAAAATCTCTCCGGGTTATTTTATTTTTATTATCTTTCTTATTCATCTATATAATATCCTCAATTTTTAAAAGAATTATTCTTCTCATATTTTCTTGCAATATTACTTTCTGGTAAAACACAAAAAGAGAAAACCGTACAACTCTTGCAAATCCTGTATCTTTCATAATCATTATTTGTTTTACTGAACTTATGATGTTTTGCAATTAATAAACAGCCGCCTGCTGTTACTCCTGTTAATAATAAGTATCTCAAGCATTTTTTAAAAAAATCTCTTCGTGTTTCTTTTTTTTCTTCACTCATAAAATTTATCCATGTTAATTATTTTTCTTTCTAAAAATTCTTACGGCTTTTAATTTTGGATCAAGGAGGAATACATTATTATTCTCATCAACATCAATATCAGTAATTATTGTATCATCCGTAAAATCTTTTGGGGCAGCCACAACACTTTGCAAAACACCTTTATTATTATAAACCTTAATCCTGTTTAATCCTTTTTCACAGGTTACTATTGATCCATTATTCATTACCGATATATGAGCCGGATTGCAGCACCCGACAAAATCCGTGATGTCATGTGAAGATTTATCCCAGGTGACTAGTAAATTTCCCTTAAAATCATATTTTTCCAAAGAATGATTACCGGGATTTACCGCCCATAAATATCCATCTGTATTTACATCTATATCAAAATAAATACCGGGTATATTAAAACCTTTTATACCTTTTCTTGTATCTTTACCGCCTATTTCATTTAATAATTTTCCCTGCTTATTAAAATGATATATAATTTTATTTCCTGCATCAGCAATAAACAGATTATTTTTAAAAACTGCAACGGATGAATAATATGACTTGTTATTTGTGCTTAGCAGAGTATTTATTTTAGCTAAATTTTTATCATAAACTTCTACATGATCAAGCATGCCTATGTATATTTTATCATCAACAGTAAGACAGTATGCATTTTCACCAAGATCTGTCTGATTTATAAAATTGCCTTTATAGTCATATATCATAATTTTATTATCACCGGTAATGTAAATATTATTGCTATATATCTTCAAACCGGACGGATTTTTTAAATTTATATTAAATCTGTTTATTTCAGTATAATGAATTAATTTTGGATCCACTTCTTTAAGTTTTTCTATGTCATATTCGTATATATTTTTATTATCTTTTTTACCGATTAAATTTCCTTCATTCAGCCATTTAAGTATTATCCAGCTTAATGAAATAATTATTAATATTGTAATTAAAGAAAATAAAATAATTTTAATAATTAAATTTTTATTAACCAATTTTCTTTCCATTATTTAAGACTTTTTAAAGTCTTAAAATTTTTATATATTATTTTAATTCAATGCAAACCATTTTTGCCGAATCCCTTAAAAGCATCTTACTGCCGGCTACTGCAATAGGCCCCCATGCATCCCTGCCTTCCATAACCTTAAAGTTTATAATCTCATCATATTTAACAGTTGAAGCATTAATTATTGTTAAAGTACCGTCATCACTAAGGATAACAAATTTATCATTAATTAATATAAATGGTCCTAATCCAAATCTTTTATCCTTACTGCTTGTCCAGATAATATTGCCGGATGGATCATAGCATACAAATTGATTACGGTAGATACCGCCGTCTTTAGGCATAATACCATATAAAAAACCTTTATATATTATTGGAGTCTGCTGTTCACAGGCTAACCCTTCATTCGGTTTATATTTATATAAAGATTCTGCCCTGAAATTATCCCCGTCTTTTATTATATTAAACATCATACTTCCAGCACCGTAACCGGCTGTTACAAATATTCTCCCGTCACCGATGCCTACGGGTGACGGTGCTATTACTTTTGCATCCCATTCCTTTGTCTGCCAGAGTAATTTACCTCTGTCATTTTTTTCTGCTGAAATACCGACCATACCACCTATTGCACAATAAACGTAAGTCTTTTTACCATATATTTTCATTGGCATTATTGATGAATGAGACATCTTATAATTCTCAGGATTTGGTGTCTCCCATAATACATCACCTGTCCTGCAATCCACACCAATTAAAATCGATTTACCGCATGTTGCTATAACAGTCGTATCATTATCAATAATCGGACACTGCCCGGTATACCAGAGCGGGATTTCAGATAGATATTCTTTTTCTATATCTATACCCCATAAATAATCTCCCGTTACAGACTCTACACACATAACATGCCCCTTAGGTCCGATGGTAACAGCATATTTATCATTTACTGCCGGTATTGTTCTGGAGAATCCATGATTCCTTTTTATAGGAACCTTATACCATCTTCTCCATAATTCTTTTCCATCTGCTAATGCAAAACATCTTAATACATCCGACTTGATATTTTCATCATAATCCAATAGATAAACTCTTCCGTCATAAACAGCAGGAGCAGCATGCCCTTCTCCCAGATCAATCTCCCATAATATATCCGGATTTTTATTTAAACTATTTTCATTTAAAATATTTTCATCCTCATAAATATTATCCCGGTTAAAGCCTCTAAATTGAGGCCACCTTCCTTTAATATAAATATATTCATTATCAAATTTTTTATAATATTCACCTATAACGGCTTTATTGTTTTTATTATTATAATCACTGCCTTCTCTGTCCATACCCGGTATAAATTTACTGAAATTTGCCGTAGGATCATAAAATGATAAAAAAAACACAGTAGAAAAAGAAATTATTATTATGAGAATAATTAATAATATTTGCAATATCCTGCTTGCCAATAAATTAATAATAAACTGCTTCATACAGTAATAATTCCTTTTCATGCAATAAAATAATCATTTTATTTCATCCATGGACAGTTGTTTTTTTCTTTACAATTTCTACATCCGCTAATTTTTGAAAATAAAGGTATTATGATAAAAGCTATGACGGAAAAAACAGCCAGTAAAATAAACATTTTTATAGTAAAATCATTAATTAACAGATAAACACCAACAATTACAGGCAGAAACCATGAAGGCAGTAATAATAATACATATCTCTTAAATACTTTTTTAAAATTTTTATTCTTTTGTCTTTTAAAAAATTTTGAAGATAAATACCCGTAACCGCTCGGACAGGCTTTTGTTCCATAATGAATACAGCAAGTACATATCTTTGCCCAAAAAATAATAGTTGTAATAATAGAATATAGCAATAAAATAATGCCTATATAAACTGATAAAATAGATACAATAACAGTACCAAAAATATACATTGATACGGTTGGTATATTCTCCAAGATTACAAACCATAATGGAAGTTTGCTGCCGCACCCGTCCATAATTTTATTATTTTTTTCTGAAATATTATCCAAAACAGCTCCTATAAAATTTTTAAAAATAATCTTTCCAATGCTGAGACTGTAAAAACAACAGGATATAATCTCTCATAATACCATAAAGAAGCAAAATACAAACCTATCGGTGAGGGAGGTATAGAAGTAAAATTATTGGTATTTTTTACCAACCAGTTAAGTCCTTTATTTATATTATTCCTGAAATTCTCTTTATTAATCGATAATGCATTTACTGCAAGTGATGTTTCTTCTATTGTAGAAACTGTTCTTTTTTTACCGCCCCAGCCCCCGTCATCATTTTGATTATTACTCAGCCATTTACAGCCTTTAACAATTAAATCATTCACATAATAAAGCTCACTGCATTCTCTTAATGATATTAATACCTGCGAAGTACCGTAAACAGGATTGACTTTATTTATTGCATGTTCATTGCCAAACCATAATGGTATCCAATATCCTTCATCATATTGATATTTTTTTAAAAACTTTACTGCCTTTTTTATAGAATCATTAATAATTATTTTAATATCATTTTTAAAAAAATCAATCCATTTTACAAAAGCTCTAATAAAATGAGCCGTTATATCGGGACAGCTTGCATCAAAGGGCAGCTTGCCCCATCCTTTGCAGAATGCCGGTATACCGCCGTCATCATTTTGAATGCTGATAAGCCACATTATACCCTTTTTTACACTTTCTAAAACGGACTGATCATATTTACCAAGATTATATAATGAAATTAATGCACCTGATGTATCATCACCATCAGGAACAGCACCTGATAAATCTGTCCATCCCCAGCCCCCTGGATCGGCATTTGTAAAGGGATGAATACTTGTATTTTGCTGTTTTAACAGCCAATTCAATATATTTATCCTGTCAGACTCATCTAAATATTCTCCAATCCTGCCGGATGCATTTAGAGCATTGATACTTAAAGTAGTCACCCAGGTTTTTAAATCGGTATCAATCGGATAACCGCCGTTATTCCTAATCGATTTATTTAAAAAATTAAGTCCTTTTTCAACTACAGGATTTTTTATTATTCCGCTGCCCTTAAGCGACATAAGTACAAATGCGGTTAAAGGCACTGCCTCTAAAAATCCGCCTGTATCCGGCTGCAATTTTTCTAATTTCCGTAAAACTTTATTTTCAATCATGTTTCTGATAATTCTCATGAGAATAATTTTCGTAGGTTTTTTTTTATGTCTTACCAATCCAATTGCAATCAATGCGGGAACAGCATAACTGACGACATTTAATTTTAAATATCTGTATAATTTATGCGGGAATACTGCAAGCTCAAAGGGAAGCTGAGGGATTAATGACCATTCAATCTTATATTTATCACCGACTGCTAATGCAAGCATCGTCATTATAGGTACTGAAAATGTTTTATCTTTTCCATATATAGACAGCAATGATTTTATTATGTTTTTTTGATTTATTTCACCTATTTTGCTTTTAATCCATTTTTCAGCATTTTTTATTGAGAATGATGCCTGCTTTATTTTATTACCGTAATAAATTAATACTGCCCAGCAAATTAATGTTGTACTTATGTTACTCATACTGATGGAAGTATCACCCCATCCTCCATCTTTATTCTGGTTTTTTATAAGCCATTCAATACCTTTATGTATATTGGATATATATTTTTCATAGTCAAATAAACCTAATGTAAATACAGCAAGGGCTGTAGCCAGAGCACTTTCGGACAATTCACCTTCAAAATGATTATTCTTAAAATGTTTCATTAATAGATTAATTGCATTTAATCTTGCATCTAATACATTTTTTTCATTTAATACCATTAATCTCTCCCCAAACATCCTAATGATAAAAGCCCGTAAAAAGTGTATTCGCAATCAGCTGTTTCTTCCAATAAATCACCGCAAAATCCGCCGTTTTCTTTCCATAAATTTTCTATAAAATTTACTGTACTATTTTTAAAATCATCCACCGGATATCCGATCTTTTTTAAAGTATATAATGAAGTTGCAGTTGATAACAGATCCGGCATAGGCGCATTCGGAGACAATAAAAATCCGCCCTCATTTGACCTGCAGGACAGCAGCCAGTCAATTGATTTTTTATCAATATCATAATTAAAATCATTTAATATACTAATTGCTGCTGCTGTTGATGTTGCTATCCCGGTATCCTCATTATTACTGTTAGAAAATGACCCGTTTTTATTTTTATTTCTCAATATGCTTTTTATTAAACCATCATTATTTTTAATCACTAAACCTGTTGATTCATATGTCATATTAGCAAGATAAGCCCCATAAACTGTACCGGTATCAGATTTTTTTATTTCATGATTATACCCGTTATCACTACTTCTATAGTTCTCAATAAGATTAAAATATTTAATAAAATTATTAAAATCATTATTATTATTTAACAGGTTTATAACTTTATTTTCTGTATTATTTAATATTAATTTTTTAGCAATTTCAGGCAAATGGGAAATTAATAATATTTTTTTGATATTAATAAAGCTTGTTAAATGTATAAAATCAAAATCCTCAATTTTTTTAAAATCATTAATATAATCTTTAGTTTTATTATTAATTTTAATATTGAGTCCCGCTAATAACATTATACCAAATAAGGTATAATATAAATCACTGTCGCCCTTTCTGTCTTTAAATCCGCCGTCATTATTAATTTGATTAAATAAAAATTCAATTATTTTATTTAGTGATTGATTTGTCAGATATTTTTTTGATTTATTTAATAAATACAGCATACTATATCTATTTTTTTTTTTAATAAGATTCATCCGGTAATTCTCCATAATATCCTGGTTAATATTATTTTCAAATTAGGATCATCCAATTCATTTAAAACATTAATAGCTTTTGACTTATATTCTTCCAATAATTTATATGCACTTTCTTTGATATCATTAATATCAAATAAATCTTTATAATCATTATCTAATAATTTATATTTATTTTTTAAATTTTCAATCATTTTCATTTTTAATTCATCACTGACACTTTCAAAAATTAAAGCAAGCATTATAGACAATCTACTGCTATCAATATCAAAATCATCTATATCGTCTTTTATTTGATAGGCTATCCCTAAATATTCACTAAATCTGTCAAGTAAATCAAATAATCCTATATCGGCATTGCCTAATACGGCTCCAATATTTAATGCAACTGTAAAAGCAGGTGCAGTTTTATATTTAAATATATCCAGTATTTTTTTTACCGTTAACGGATAAGGATTATAGAGCCAGTATAATTCTTCCCCCTGGCCTATACTTAAATTACAATGGCCTTTAGATGCAATCTTTAATATTTCAGCAGTTATTTCAGGTTTAAATCCGGATTCTGCAATCAACCTGTAACCTTCACCCAGAAGATAATCACCTGCATTTAATGCAACAGGTATATCATATTCTTTATGTAAAGTTTTCTCATCATATCTTATATCATCATTATCCTCAATATCATCATGAATCAATGAAGCTTTATGAAATGACTCTATTGCTATAAATATTTTTTTATATTGGTCTGAGAATGAATCAAGCTCAGGTTTTAAAATTTTAACTATTAATGCGGTTAATGCCGGTCTCCATCTTTTACCGGATTTACAAAGCCATTTTATACCAATATCTGAAGTATTATTATTTTGATTGATTATTTTATTCAAATAATCATATTTAAATATTTCCGACACATCCTGTTTTACATTATTTATATCAATATAATTTGTATTTTTATTATTTGATAATTTAATATAATTCTTTATTAACTCAGCATCACAAATTGTGTCAATACAGCCGTCTTTTAATAAGGGTATTGCAATCCCCGGTATTGCATTATTGCACATATGCGGAAATGATTTTTCCAAAACACCCAGACAGCTTACTCCGATAACAGCCTCTATTTTACCTGTTTGTATTAATTTAAGAACGGTTGTTGTACCTTCTGCTATAAGTACGGAATATCCTAAATCATAAGCTGTATCCTGTAATTCCTGCAATACACAATTACCGCATGATTCGCATAATAAACCCAACTCATCGATTTCTGCCTTACATAGTTGACTGTTACGAAGACATTGGGGAAGCAGTAACAATCTTTTATTATATGATACTGATGAGACAACTTCCAGCCATACATGGTTGTTAAATATAATCATAACATATTTTAAATAATCCAATTTAATATTATTTATTATACATATCCTATATGCATGTTCCTTTAAATCATCAAGGTAAACGGGAGGTATTATTTTTTTTTCTACAACATAATTTTTAACTAAATAGCCAATTCTATCCCTGTCATTTTTATTTATGGGAATATCCTGATAATTATTATCCAGTTTTATTGCTGTGTTATCCATAAGCTCCAAATCCAAAAAACCAATTTTTTTTAGCAAATTTATAAGCCCAATGCTTTTCAGGTATCTCCATTCCTTTAATGTTATGCGACAGACAGGCACACATTGATTTTATTTCATTATAAGCATTATTTCTTCCTGAGGAGTCAACAGCATTCTCACGCTTTAAAAAATCATAAAGAATATCCGGATTTTCCATTAAGATGCATCCCCTTGATATACTGCTTGTAAGCTCTCTAAATCTTTTTAAAAATTGAGAATCATTAATTATATCAAATATCTTACTGCCGTCCTCTATTTTATCACATGCAAATTGAAGCGGCGGACAAAACTCAATATAACCGTTTGGGCTGATATGATGACTCAGACCGGTTGCCGCCGGACAAAGCGCATTCCCCTTATCATCCCAATATGTATCAACAATGCCTATTGGTGCTTTTTTCCTGGCATCTACTATAAATTTTCTTAAATCTATTATCTGTTTTCCAGTTAATATCAACTCTTTGGCTGGATTTTCTCCGACGGGTCTGTAAATATAATACCATAAATAATGAACTCCCATATCTATCAATTTACTGATATATTCAATATTTACAAAATCATTATAATTTGACCTGCATATACTTGCCGCAACTCCTGTGATTAACCTGTTTTTTATACAATATTTTAATCCATTAATAGAATCTTGAAATACATTTTTACCGCCTCTTCTTTCATCACTTACTTCATCCAAACCTTCAATGCTTATTACCGGTGTAACATTACCAAATTTTTTAAATTTTTTTGCAATTTCATCCGTCAGCAATGTCCCGTTAGTAAAAACCTGAAAATAACAGTCAGGGTGAGATTTTATAACATCAAATAATTCGGGATGCAGTAAGGGCTCACCACCCAATAAACCAAAAAAATATGAGCTGTTTTTTTTAGATTCATTTATGATATTATTTAATGTACTTAATGATAGATCATAGTACGGCTTATTTGTATTTACCCAGCAGCCCTGGCAAGCTAAATTACATCTGTTTGTTATAGATAACATTATGAATGCAGGAAAATTATTGCCCTTTTTAATTCTTTTTTTAAATTTACTTATTGCAATTAAATTTTTAAAACCAAAATTATAAATAAATTTTATAAGTAATCTTAAATCTACTTCTTTAAGCATTCTTAATGCTAATTTTGTTATCATAATTATCCTTATTTTTATAAAACATTATCTTTTAATAATTTTATTTTCTTTGCTTTTTCTCTTCTTTCTGCTAATGCCTTATAAACATCATCCCCCAATATTTTATCCACATCAACCTTAATCCTTTCCTTCTCAGATTTTTCATCTGTAATTTCACCGCCATTAATCGGCGACTCCCCATACTTTGGGAATATTATTGCAATGCTTGGACATATCCTGGCGCATGCAGGACAGTTATTCTTACAGTTTTGCGGATTTACAACCTTTACCTTATCATTCTCATCATTACTATATACACCAAACAAACAAAAATTTAAACACTGCTTGCAGTTGGTACATCTGTCATAATCAATAACGGGAAACCATGGTGTCCAATCTATTTCTTTTTTTATTTTTACAACATGAGCATTTTGATTTGAATCCGGATTATCAATCATTTTGATTATCTCATTTTCAGATAATATTCTTTGATTAATTATTTTTTTATCATCCGTAAAATCTATACCTGCTTTATCAAAAAGATTTTTTATATATCTTGGATAACAGGCAATTATTGTGAAATTATTATAATCAGCAATTTCTTTAAGTTTATCCTTATGATTTAATGCTAACTCACACAAGTCATCAACATGAAAAATTTCACAATCCATTTTTGAAATTTCATTAAAAACATTTTCTTTTTTTTCATCAGGTATAATCTTACTAAAACTACAATTACAAAATAATATTCTTTTTTTTAACAATAAAAACTCCTATATATAATACTATTAATAATATTTAATTTAAAATAACCGTAAAGTCCTAAATATTAATATAAGTTATAATATTTAATATTAAAGTATAATTAATTATTTAATAATGCTAATTTTTTAGCATTATTTTACATTTATTAGTAAATCATAATTATATTTAAAAATAATATAATTTAATTTTAAAATCTACGTATTTTTTTTAAATAAAATTATATAATAGTAATATAAAATTTTACATTAAATCATCTAACATCCATGCAAAATACATCACCTCTATTACTCCTTATAAATAATCTGCCTCTGCATAAAATAGGTGCAATCCAGTAATGTGCTTTTTTCATTTCACTTCTTGCAATCTCTTTATATCCGCTCTCATTTACCTCTATTATTAATAACTTTCCCTTATCATTAAGGTAAATAATCTTTTTATCTGCATATATGATAGAGCCGTATCCTTCGTCGATTTTCCATAGTAATTTACCTGTGTTAAAATCAATACATTTTAAACCGTCTTTACTGATTATACCGGGAATACCTGTATTCCCATGCACACCGTAAATTTTACCGTCAACCAGTATACAGCTTGAAAATTGACTCCCTATTTCTTTATTAATCCAAATTTCTTTTAATCCGGTGCCAGTTAATTCCAGTAGAGCACATCCCGTATTATATCCGCTTGAAATCAAAATTTTATTATCAAATGCAACCGGATCACTGGCATTTGTATCAAATGCTGTTTTCCAGTTATATGAAGCAAATAATTTACCATTGGTATAATCAGTTATATAAAGCGCCTTTGCTCCGAAAACGGCTGCATATTTTTTATTATTATAATTAAGTATAACAGGTGTTGCATATCCGCAAATCTCATTATCGCTTTTCCAGATTAAATCTCCATTTTTTTTATTCAAGGCTATACCATACTTATGAGAATTGATTAATAATATATTGCCTTCTATAACCGGTGATCCGGTGTAACCATATTCCGTAGGTAATCCGTTAAAATCATTTACGAGATGTTTCTGCCATATCAGTTTTCCTGTTACTGCTTCAAGGCAAAAAACATTTCCGGCACTGCCAATGGTATAAACATAATCATTATCTATAAATGGTGTTGCCTTCGGGCCATAATATTGAGTTTTCTTTGATGGAAAACTAAAATTCCATATTATTTTACCTGTTTTAAAATCAATACAATAAATTGTTTCAGTAGTATTCTTTCTGTCCGATCCTAATGTATATATGCAACCGTCTTTAATACTCACAGCAGAATACCCGTCTCCAATATTAATCTGCCAATTTATCCTGGATAAATTAGTTATTGCATTTGCATTCCACCCTTTTTCATTAGAAATACTGTTTCCATTATCTCCCCTAAATCTTATACTATTTTCATTATTATATTTATAATTTTTATTTATTTTATATTTCTTATTAATTACAATATTTTTTTTATAATTTTTGCATGAAATTAATAAAAATATAATTAAAATACTTATTATTAAACCAAAATGTTTATTCATCTTCGCTCCTTAAATAATCGGTTATTGCTTATAGTTTAAATTATTATATTAAAATCTCATCTAATAACAACTGAATGACAGATTAATTTATATAAATGGTTCTAATTTAATGTTAAATGGTTTTTAAATCCCCTCCTTTATTACTTTATCCTACATATATAAACAGTATCATCAAATATAGTACCTAAAACAATAATATCATTGTAGACTGCACCGACAGATAAACCAGATATTTCACTGCCGTCATTTAGATATATATTCTTGACTGAATAATTATTTGAATAAATTTTTAAAATTTGTGATGGAGATTTATTATTTTTATCCTTACTGTGACTCATAAGTTTTAATAATTTAGGATGACTGCCTATCCAGATATTATCATTACTGTCAACATCAATATTGTCTACACCGGTCTTTAATTTAATATTTCTATCAAATTGAAGTTTATTTGTTTCAATATTTCTATTATAAATTCTTAATTCTTTTTTTAAAGTACTAGTAATATATACTTTTTTTCCATCCAAGCTTATATTAATCCCGTTAGCATAATTTATATTATCTGCAGCAATAAAAGACTCCGATCCGTTAAAAAAACAGGCATTGGACTCTGACAAAATAAAATAATCTTCTAATAATCTTAATAAACCTGATCTATTTTTATGGTCATTTGTAAAATAAAATTTATCATTATCTGTTACAACCAGATCATTCATAGAAATCATAAGATTACCGGTAAATGATTTTATATGAATAAGCTTATCTGCATCATATAAAAATTTTTCTACATATTCGACGTTATCTCTATGATTTATGACATAGATAAAAAGCCTGCCTTCTTCATCTCTAAAAAGAGAAATACCATGCGGTTTAAAATCAAAATCAATATCTTTTGTTAAATTTAAAATACAGTTATCCCTGTTTAGAAAACAAGCATAAATAGCACTTTTTATTTTTTTATTTTTTAAATATAACCTTCTGTCAATTGAAGAAATAAAAGCAATACCATTTTCTTTATCAATAACAATATCCTCTGACCCTGTTATATTTATTTTTTTTATTATTTCAATATTACTCATGTATATCAATTTTTTAAACTCACCGGACAGTGCATACATTCCCGTCAAATAAATAAAAATAAATAAAATAGCTATAAATGGTAAACATATAATTAATATCTTCTTTTTCATAAATACTCCAATTTTAAAATATAAAATTTATTTACTTACATTAATACAATATAATTCTCCTTTTTGAGAATTACGTATAAATAGTTTCCCGTTCCATAATACTGGTGCTGTCCAATAAATACCGCTTTCAAGATTACATGAAGCTATCTCTTCATATACATTACTTGAAGCTTTTATAATTTGTAAACCGCCTCTCTCATCAAGAATTAAAAAATCATCATTAACCAAAATAAAAGAACCTATTTTCATTTCTTTTTTCCATTTTATATAACCAGTATAATCATCCAGACATACAAAGCTTTGGATAGGATTTTTCCTGCCGGAGTTGCCATGAATCCCGTAAATAAAACCATTTAAATAAATTGATGTGGTAAAATGTGTATTAAGATAATTATTCTGCCATATTTTCTTTAATTGGTTATCTTCAAAAATTAATAATGCACAACCTTTATCATATCCGGATGAAATAAATATTTTATTATTAATAATTAGCGGATCTGCAATATTGTTTCCATTATGAGTATCCCATAAATATGAGCTTATTATTTTTCCGGTATTAATATGCAATATATATAATCTTGATGCCCCATACATTGCAGCATATTCTTTATTGTTATAAATAAAAACAACTGGACTGGCATAACCGCATACCTCATGACCTGTATCCCATATAATATCACCATTATATTTATTAAGCGCTAATCCGGCTTTATTAACATTTAATAATAACAGATTATCTTTAATTATTGGAGAGCTTGTATATCCATATCTCGGCATTACAGTATTGCATTCTTTTTGTATATCCTTTTTCCATATTAATTTTCCGGTAATAGCATTTAAACAGAACAATTTACCATCCTGACTTAATGTATAAACATACAATTCATCTATAGATGGTGTTGATCTAGGACCATTATACCCTACTCTCTTGCAGTCATAAGAATACCTCCATTTTGTTTTACCGGTATTTATATCTATGCAATAAATATTATCTTTTCCATCAATATATCCCATTGTATAAAGATTTTTATCTTTAAAAGCAACTGCGGAATACCCGTCACCCAATTTTATTTTCCAAATATATTGAGGATTTTTATTTATTTTCACAGGATTCCACTTTAAATCTTTTATTATTCCGTTTCGGTTACTGCCTCTAAAATATTTGCAGTCATTATTTGTTAAATCCTGTGATGAATTAACAAAAAATATAAATATAGATGTAATGATAATTATTAAAAAATAATTTTTATTCAATCTAAACTCCTTTTTTGTATAAAAATATAAAAATACTATAAGAATGTAAATAGGGATATTGTCTCATTTTAATAGGACTTTACTCCTATTTTTAATAAAAATACTGCACTGGTTAAATAAAATTAAAAATTTTTTTAAAATTTTTGTAATATATTTTTTATTATTAAATAAATAATTTAATAATAAAAAATGGTAAACAATCATGATTCATTTAAAATTATTATTATATTTTACATCATTATTATTCGGTACAGTAGCGATATTTAATACTCTTTTTTTATATAGAAGATACAAAGAACCTGTAATGCTGTCATATTCCTTATGTCTATTATCAGGATTTTTAATAGCATTAGGATCAAATTACTCTCTATATCTTGAGATCAATAATCTCAATAATATCGATTATCTGCATTTGATAAACACAATAATACATAAACTCGGTTTTATAATAATGATTTATAATATACCATTATTAACAAATTTTATGCTGGGCTTAAAACTATCCTTTTTAAAAAAGATACTGTTTTCTGCTTTTACATTAATTTTTATAATCATAGTGGCAATTAAATCTATATTAATAAACTTTGGTTACAAAATTACTTTTTTAGAAAAACTCTTAGAATTCCAAATTTATGCGGTTTATATTTATATGTTAATAGCAGGTATAATAAATTATAAAAAACTGAACAATCATGTTTTTAAAAAAATAATATTAATATTTTTTATATCAACATTAATATTCTTTCCTTTTATGCTGCCGTTTCATAAATATGTAGAGCTTGTTTATATAACATATTTTTTAACCATTAGCATGATTACAATAATACTGTCATTTATTTATTATGATAACTTCTTCTTTTATGAGAATAATAATTTTACTGATATTTTCAGAAAATCATATAACCTGACAAATAGAGAAATTGAAATAATTGAAAATATGATGAAGGGATTAAGCAATAAAGAGTTAAGCAATATACTTTATATATCTCCAAAAACAGTACAAAATCATATAACAAATATATATCAAAAGATAAATGTACAAAACAGGATACAATTATTTAATTTAATAAGCGCTAATCAAAAAAAATAATTGAAAAATACTAATTAAACCGTAAATATCAAATTGATTAATATAAAACTTTATGTAATTCCACAAGGACTGTCTATAAATATCACATATAATACATAAAGCTACTAAGAAGATCTTAAATATAATAATAATTCTTATATTTTTATATATTTTACTATATTTAATATAATATAAATAAATTTGCACCGCCCAGGGTAAAAAGTACAGTGAAACAATATTTAAAATAATTAATCAAATAATATTACTTCTTATACGGATCAATCATTTTTATTGTACCGTCAGGATTATAATGAAGTTCAGCAACTTTTACACATCTTAAATGCATTATCCCTTGTGATAAAGAACTATCATGATAAAATAAATACCATTTCCCTTTAAACTCAACAATAGAATGATGTGTAGTCCAGCCAATTACAGGGCTTAAAATATAACCTTTAAATATAAACGGCCCATAAGGGTTATCACATGTTGCATATGCAATATAACGGCTGTATCCGGTAGAATAAGAAAGATAATAAATACCTTTATATTTATGTACCCATGCGGCTTCAAAAAATATCCTGGAATCACCGTATCTTATAGGTTTCCCTTTTTCATTAAGTATTATAATTTCTTTTGGAATTTCTTCATAACCAAGCATATCTCCAGTCATCCTGGCAATTCGCGGACCAAGCGCCTGCCTACCGTTTGAGGGTACTTCACTATTAGGATTATATTTGCCTGTAGTCCATCTTTGAAGCTGACCACCCATAAGCCCGCCGAAATACATATATGATGTTCCGTCATCATCTGTAAATACGCACGGATCAATACTGAAACTGCCATCTATAGGTTTGGGTTGTGCTTTAAAAGGACCGGCAGGGGATTTACCTGTTGCTACACCAATGCGGAAAATCCCGTCTTTATCTTTTGCAGGAAAATAAAAATAATAGGTATTATTTTTAAAAGCTGCGTCAGGAGCCCATAGTTGTTTTTTTGCCCACGGTATATTTACCAGATTTAATACTTCTCCATGATCTATAATTGGCTTATCAATATCTTCTAATGAAAAAACATGATAATCTTTCATATTAAATTGATCACCTTCATTTGTTTCAGGTATATTACTTTCAATATCATGAGATGGATAAATATATAATTTACCCTCAAATACATGAGCAGACGGATCAGCAGTATAAATATTTGTTATTAATGGACCAGGTTTATCTTTCATTTTAAAACATGAAATTATCCCTACAAGCATAATACTAATTAAAAGAAAAATAATATCACTGATTTTACTTTTTTTATTTATCATATTTACTCCTTATTATTTAATTAAAATATATTAATATTAAATAAGCTATTAAAAACTATTTATTTTAATTATATCTTTTATTTCTTCATATCAAAGCAATATAAATCTCCTTTTTGATTTCTAATAAACAACATGCCTCTACATAACACAGGAGCAGTCCAGTAAATATCAAAATCGAGTGATTTATCGATTAATTTATCAACACCTGATTCTGTTAATTCAAATATAGTGATTGTTCCGGAGATAGAGATCGATATTATTTTATTATCTGAGAATAAAATAGAGCTGAATTTATTATCAACACTCCATAGTTTATTACCTGTATTAAAATCTATACATTTTAAAGAACATTTTTGATCTGTATTCCCGTCAACAGCATAAATTTTATCATTTAATAATATACTTGAAGAAAAATGATTTCTTATTTCTTTATTTTCCCATATTTTTTGTAATCCATTATCTGTAATTTCAAATAATGCACATCCTCTGTTATAACCGGATGAGATAAATATTTTATTATCTTTTACAATTGGATTTGCAGCATTTACATCATAACTTGTCTGCCATTCGATAGCTCCCAATACATTACCGTTTTTAATATCAACAACAAACAAATTTTTTTCACCAAATAATACTGTACAATCAATATCATTATATTTAAAAATTACAGGAGTAGCATAACCGCAAATACCGGATTCACTTTTCCAGATTAATTCTCCTGTATTTTTATTTAAAGCAATACCCGATTTACAGGCATTTAGTAATAACATATCATTAAATATTACTGCAGAACCGGCAAATCCCCAGGTAGGTTTTTTTGCATCATAATCAGTCAGTAGATTTTTCTGCCATATAACTTTGCCTTCATCGGCACCAAGACACAAAACAAGTCCGTCACTGGATACAGTATAAATTTTATCATTATCATAAGTTGGAGTTGATCTTGAACCGTTATACTGCACGGATTTACAGTCATATGAATATGACCAAATTTTGCTGCCATCCGATATATTTAAACAACTGACTGTATCCTTGCTGTCATTATAACCAATAGTATAAATATTATTGCCCTTTATTGTTACCGACGAATATCCCTGACCTACATTTACATCCCATATAATATTTTTGTCATTTTTAATTGACTTAGGATTCCAGCCTTTTTCCTCGGAAATACCGTTGCAATTATTTCCTCTAAACATCAACCAGTCAACATTATTGTACTGATATTCATTTTTTTTACATCCAAAAAATAAAAACATAATTAAAATAATTATAAATAAAAAAAACTTTTTCATAAATACTCCTTCTTAATAAATACGTAATGTCAAAAGTTTCATAATTATTGAAACTTTGTTTATAATTATTATTTTGTTTTACCACGAAGTAAGCGAAGTTCACGAAGAAATGTATAGAGGTATAAAAATAAAATTTTTCTAATTTTACCTTCATATACTTCGTACTCTTCGTGGTTAATACTTAAACTTTCATAATTTTTCATACCTACACTTAAAGGGTAAATTTTTTTATACTACCAATAAATAATATATTTTTTTATAATAAAATTTCAACTTAAATCTATACAGATCAACTCTCCTCTTCTGCTGTCTCTAAGAAATAATTTGCCATTCGATAATACAGGATTCGCCCAATAATCACCCTGCTTTCTAGACCTATATTTAATAATCTCTTTATATTCGTCAGGTGAGGCTTCAATAATATACAGGTCACCACGTAAAGATAATGCAATAATTTTACCATCAGAATAAATAATACTTCCATGAGTATAACCTATTTTATTACTCCACAGTTCTTTACCTGTACTAATATCTATACATGCAAGATAAAAATCATCACCCTTCTCACATTTACCGCAGTATATATAATTATCAATAAGTACCGGATTTGTAGCCTTACTATGAATACTGTTATTTTCATAGATAACAACAGGTTTATTATCTTTTAATTCTAATAAAATTGTGGTTTTCCCCTCATTTGCTTTATTGGAATATCCATATGAAATAAAAAATTTATTATCATATATTGCAGGATCAATACCATTAGATTCATCACTATCAACCTTTATCGGGTATTCCCAGTTTAATTTACCGTCAATTACATCAATAGAATATAATCTTTTTTCACCAAACAAAGCTGCAGACTTTTTACCGTTATTATTATAGATAACAGGTGTAGAATACCCGCCTGTCTCATTCTCATCACTCTTCCAGATCAAATCTCCGGTTTTTTTATTTAATGCAATCCCATATTTATTTGAGTTTAAAATTAAAATGTCATCAATAATAACAGGAGAGCCTGCAAATCCCCAAAGCGGTGTCGTTGCACTAAAATCAGTATTTAAATTTTTATCCCATATAACCTCTCCATTATCTGCATTTAAACAATAAACATCACCTGTACAACTTAAAATATAAACTTTATTATTATCAATGTATGGAGTTGCTCTAGATCCAGGATATTGTCTTATCCCTGTAGTAAGTTTTGTTTTGTATGTATATGTATATTGCCAAATCTCACCGCCATCTTCAATATTTAAGCAATAAACAGTATCCTTATTGGCATCATTTCCTATTACATATAATTTTTTATCTTTTATAACAGGTGATGAATACCCTCTATTAATCTTTACTGTCCATAAAATCTTAGGCTTTTTTAATGCTTTTGGATTCCAGCCTGTTTCCTCAGTGATACTGTTAGCTTTAGAGCCGCGGAATTTTGTCCAATCAGCATGTTTAATTTCTTTTTTAGTATTACAGCCTATTATAAACAATCCTGTAATAATTAATATAAATATTTTTTTACCCATTTTTTACCTCTCATTTTATTTATATACCCAGAGTACATTTATAATCTTCCATTGATTATCTTCTTTAATCAAATGGCAATAATCTACATACTTTGATTTAACAAAAATTGTTGCAATATTATCATTGACATCATATATTTCGCTGTTAAAGTTAAGGTTATTAGGCAACTCCTGATTTTTAGCAAAAACAATCATTTGATCATAATTTACATTTGTTACCGATGAAAATTCAGGAGTTCGTTTTGTAAGTTTTTTATGTAATACTTTAGCAATTCTCTCCTTCGATGAAAAAAATCCTTCAACATAATCTACACCTGCTTGTTTTATTGCCTCTATATCCTTATCTGTTATATTTTTTTTAGAATTATTTTCAATTATTTCATTTATGATTTTCCACTCATTATTTAACTTTGCCAGATGGATATATCTTTTTTCTAATTCTGTTACTATACTAGCTGATGCAATATTTTTATAAATATTCAAAATATTTATTTTAAAATCATTCGTATTTTTTTTCTTTTGAACATTTGAAAGAAAATCATTAAGTTTTAAATCTATCCGTTTATTTTTATTATAGATTCTTAATATATAATTTTTATCAGTATATTTTGATATACCCTCTTTATCTGCATTCATTACAGAATCCATATAGCCTTTAATATTTTCCATAATCAATTGTGAATCATCAACTTTTACCTGATCTTTCAATTTTTTATCCTCTACTTTTTTTTTACATCCAAAAATCATTAAAATTAATAAAACTAATAATAATATTATTTTTTTCATTTTTACTCCTTATTTTTTATTTTTTATATTTAAGAAATCAGTCATAAAGTGCATCATCTTTTTCATAGACTTCACCCCAGATATCATGACCGGAATTCTGAAATACTGTATAATTTATATCCGCACCCAATTTTTTTAATTCATCAACCATTATGTCTGCATGTTTAATTGAAACCTCTGTATCATTTGCCCCATGAAAAACCCATACAGGCATATTTTTTATATTTATTATATTATCAGGTATTTTTGGATTATTAAAATTTTCATATGATGAAAAACCGCAAACAGGAGCTATAGCAGCAAATTTATCCGAATGTTCCATTGCTTTCTTCCATGTCATATAACCGCCATAACTCAAGCCAGTTAAATATAATCTTTTTTCATCTATTTTATATTTATTAATTAAAAAATCTATAAACTTATTATATGTTAAAATCGAGACCTCATTTATTAATGCATAATTAGCATCCAGCTCATATTGTGGTGATATTACAATAAAAGGGAAATCTTTTCTTTTATCTACAATTTTAGGAATACCATTTGTCCTAACCAATTCAATATTAGTACCATTTTCATATGCTCCATGATAAAAAATTATTGTCGGCCATTTTTTATCTGTTTCACTAAAATATTTATCCGGTATGAATAATAAAAATCTTATTTCTTTTCCATTTATATTAATTTTTTGTTTTATTTGCTGACCTGGCTTAATCTCTTCAATAACAATTTCTTTTGAATTCTCTTTTTTACAAGAATGGAATATAATTAAAGATAAAATAATTATAATAATAAAAAAAAATTTTTTAATAAATTGCTTCATATAAAATCCTCTTTTATTTATTTTTCTATTATTTTTATAATTGCTAATTTTTTAGCATTTAATGATAAAAAAAATAATTAATTCAATTATTTTTTAAATAAACCCTACCGTTTAATTTATACAACATAGATCTCGGATCTATAATATCAGATCCTTTATATATTTCATATTGAAAAGAATATTCTTTGCGATTATTTATATCTTTAGATATAAACCCAAGTATTTCACCCTGCTTTATTTTTGTACCAATTTTTCTAATCTTTGTAATAAATAAATTTTTATATATTGTTTTATATCCGTTATCATGAGTAATCTCAATCATTACACAACAATCATATAAATTAATAATTTTTGTTAGTATACCGTCATTAACTGCTATAACTAATGCACAGGTTTTACTTTTAATCTGAGCACCAATAATGCAGGGAGTACACTCACTGTATTTAACAGGCACCAAATCACCTTTACCATCAAAAACAGGCCATAATACAGGTGTTTCTTTTAGTTTATTTCTAATACTGTATGGTAAACTATTTAAGGATACCTGTTTTCTCTGATAAATATAATCTTTAATATTATAAATAAAAATACTATCATCATTTTTTATTGATATAAAATTAATAAATATAATAATTAAAAAGCATATAAATAATAATAATAATAATCTGTTTAGTTTATTTAAATTAAACATTTTAAAATTTAAAATATTCATTATTCTCTTTTCTAAAACAGATTTCTTTATGAATGAGAATGACATCCCGGCAAATAATAATCTATTTTTGCAGCTTCTGCTTAAATTAACAAGTTCCTCTGCATAAAAAGATGCTTTTATACCATTTTTTACAACATTATAATCACAGGCATTTTCCTGTTCAATTTTTTGTAATTTAAATACATTCCATATAAATGGTATAAACCAGAATATTGAAGATATTAATGCGGAAATATTTAAACTTAAATAATCCAATCTTTTAATATGCTGTAATTCATGTAATAAAACAATTTCTACTCTTTTTTGATCCCATAATTTATAATCAAAAGGTAAAATTATAACAGGATTAAACAATTTAAAAGTAATAGGAACACTATAAAAAGATGTATATAATAGTTTTATTTTTCTCTTTATATTTAATTTTATTATTAATTTATCAAAAACATTTAAAATAAAATCATCTTTAATTTTAATCGATTTTATTAGAAGTTTATGCAGTAATATTTTATTAAATATAATCTTTAAAAATAAAATTAAAAAAACAAAAAACCATATAGATAAAATAATAACAGTCCAATGAGTTTTAATTAAAATATTATTATCAGCAATACTATTTATCTTAGATGCACTTGTTTTAATATTTAAAACTTCCTTACCCAGCATGTTGATTACAGGTATAGACCTCACTGTATTATGATTTAAACCAATATAATTAAAAATTTTAAAAACAAAATTATCAATAAAATACATAAAAAAAGGTATTATAATAAAAGATAAAATTGATAAAAATATTAACAAATGCTTTATATTAGGATTAATTTTCTTATTAAAATGAAAAACAATAAATATCAATAAAATTATTAATATTCCCTTAATAGAAATATTCAACAAAAAAGAAAATATGTTTAACGATATACAGTTAATGATCGACAGATCGATATTATTAAACAAATTTAATCCTCTTTTTCTTCTTTTTTTGCATTATTTATAATATTTAAAAGATTATTATAATCTTCTTCATTTAAATCTTTATGCCCCAAATCAATTATTGCTGCTACAGCTTTCTCAACAGAATTATTAAAATATGTTCTTAATATCTGTTTAATATCATTTTTCATAGCTTTTTTAACAGATATAGCAGGAATATAAAAATACTTTAAACCTTCTTTTCCATGATTTAAAAAACCTTTTTCTTCTAAAATTCTCAAAAAAGCTCTTACAGCAGAGTAACTCGGCGGATCATCCAGATTATCCAGTACATCCTGCACAGTAGCCCGCTTTTTTTGATAAATAATATTCATTATCTGGCGCTCTCTCCTGCTTAAATCTTTTAACCTCATATCACTCATAAAATACCCTATATGCTAAAATTTTAGCATATATAATTTAATTTAAAAATTATATTTTGTCAATATTAAAATATAAATAATTAATTTTAATAATTACTAAGTATAATTTTAATAGTGAAATACTATTGTGTAAAGTATAAATAATTGATAGTAGTTATAAATATTAATTTTAAAGCAAATAAATATTAAATTTATTTAATAAAAACCAGTAAAATATGTTTTATTAATAAAAGTATTTTTACTTTAATAAACAGGCATGCATAATATATATTTAATATAATGTAATTAAAAAATACTTTTTTCATAACCCTCTCCCATTAATAATCGTTTAAACAAGTGATTTCTATCGGTTAAAGATAATATTTTTAATATTAATAATTTTTAAATCAAGGCTATTTTATTAATTTAACCTCAGAAGTTTTTTATAATAATTAAACAAAATCATATATAATAATATCTAATTTCATATTCACTTTTTTTGGGAATCATTAATGCTTATATCATTCATTATTTAAAAAAATAATTTAAGGAGGATATTATATGTATATCCGGAAAAAGTTTTTATTAATCTTATGTTTGATAATTTGCATGACATTATTTATTAATGCACAATCTGTAAATGTTATATTACAGTATCGATGTGCTGAAAGTAATGAGATTACCAATCAAATAAAACCTCAAATAAATATTAAGAATAACGGTACATCATCCATTAATCTTGATGATTTGAAGGTAAGATACTATTATACTTTAGAGGATCCTGCAAATCAAGAGCTTCATTGTGATTATGCAATGATTGGAAGCTCAAAAATCACAGGTAATTTCATCCAGGTTGAAGGAAATAATTTTTATCTAGAAATCTCATTTAATAATGCAGGAGTTTTGGATCCTGGCAATGACACAGGTGAAATACAATTAAGATTTAATAAACTCAATTGGACGAATTATATTCAATCGGATGATTATTCTTTCAGTCCCGATATAAAATCATTCACAGAATATGAGAAGATGACAATCTATAAAAATGGAGAATTAATCTGGGGTTCAGGAACAAACAAAAAACCTATTGTAAATTTTATATACTCACCTGATGCTCCGATTTATAATGAAATTGTAACATTTGATGCTTCTTCATCTTATGATCCTGACGGAGAGATTACAGCTTATTCATGGGATTTTGGTGACGGCAGCACAGAAACAGGGGCAGTAATTGATCATGTCTATCAGCAAGCCGGTGATTATCAGGTAATACTGACGGTTACGGATGATAAAAACCTCTCAAACAGTATAACAAAAACAATTATTATTTATACAGATCAGCCTGTTGCGCTTTTTAATCTGCCCGCAAGTGTTTTTGAACCCGATACAGCAATAACATTTGACGGATCGGACTCTTTTGATCCTGACGGTACAATTGTTAATTATCAATGGGATTTTGGGGACGGCATCACAGATACAGGAGTCAGTATTATTCATTCTTATCCAACAGAAGACATATATACTGTTAGTCTAACCGTAACGGATGATGCGGGTAATACAAACAGCTTGTCCCGTAATATAATAATAACATCAAAAAATGCAGACTGGGTAATACCAAAATACGGCAACCAGGTATTCTTATCCGGAGCCAATGTTGCCTGGGGTCCTGCGAATGAATTCAGCTGTGATATCAATTATCTTGACGATCCGGCTATTGAACAATGGTTTCATAATATGTTCATTAATTTAAAAGCATCCGGTGCTAATTCCATTAGATGGTGGATCCATGCAGACGGAGCTGCTTTGACATATAACAATTATGAAGACAGAATGGTTTTACCTATTACACAAAATCAGATTGATAATATAAGGAAAGTACTCGACTGGGGTGAAGAATACGGAATCATGATCAACTTAAGTTTATGGTCATTCGACATGGTTTATGACAGGGGTTACGGGGAAAAATACGGTCATTATAATATAATCTTAACTGATGATGACCATCTTAATTCTTATATCGATAACTTTTTAAGGCCGCTTGTAAGAGAGTTTAAGAATCACCCTGCATTGCTTTCATATGAAGTATGCAATGAACCGGAAGGAATGTGTACCGAGGGAAGCGACTGGATATGGGGCTGGACAAGTCCTGAAAGTGAACGTGTAGATATATTAACATTACAGAAATTCCATAACTGGATAGCATCTGCCATTCATGATGAAGATCCGGAAGCTCTTGTTACAACAGGCTCCTGGTCATTCCAAGCCAGCAGAGAATGGGGAGATGCATTGGGACAGATCAATGTATGGAGCGATGAAAGACTGATTACAGCCGGCGGTAAGGATAACGGCATCCTTGATTACTACCAGGTGCATTATTACAGCTGGGGCGGTGAAGATCTATCACCATTTCATCATCCGGCATCATACTGGAATTTAGATAAACCGATTGTTATAGGTGAGTTTTACTGCACAGATGAAGCGTATTTTGGAGTAAATCGTGAAGACTTATATACAACTCTTTATAATAACGGTTATGCAGGCGCCTGGGGCTGGACATACTCTGAAGACTGGGATCATATAAAAATACCGGTTGAAGAAATAAAAGATGAATATCCAGAGTATATAATATGGGAGCCTGGTGATTTACCAAATATCCCGCCTGAAGTAAGCATAACTACTCCCATAGATGGTGAAAAATATGCACCCGGAGATATTATGATACATGCGGATGCTCTTGATACAGACGGTTATATAACCAAAGTTGAATTTTACAGGAATATTGGAATCACACCTGTATTATTGGGGACAGACACGGAAGCTCCTTATGAATATGTCTGGGAAAACTTAAACGTTGATAATTATCAGGTCTTTGCTGTTGCATATGATAATGACAGTGAATCATCAGAGTCAGAGGCAGTTAATTTTGAGATAATATCAAACACGCCTCCTAATGTAGAAATCATAACACCCTCAAACGGAGATATCTTTAAAGTTAATGATATAATAAATATATCTGCTGATGCAGATGATCCTGACGGCAGCATATCAAAATTAGAATTTTATGTGAATGGCACAAAAATAGCTGAGGATACAACAGCTCCTTACAGCACAAACTGGTCCACAGATACTCCTGATGACTATACCGTTACAGTAAAAGCATATGATGATAATAACATATCAACAGCAACAGATCCTATTAGTATAAAAGTAGAAAAACTTATTAAAAATTTATTGATTACAAATCCGGCAAATAATGATTCTTTTATTGAAGGAGACTGTATAACAATAGATGCAGCGGCAACTGATTCAATTACTCAGATAGTGCTTGTTGAGTTTTATGCCGACTCCGTAAAAATCGGAGAAGATAATACGGCACCTTACAGTATAACTGTTTGTGATCTTAATGTAGGCAGTCACGTATTGACCGTTAAAGCCTATTCAGACAGCGGACAAAGTCAAATATCGGATCCGATAAATATACAGATAAATCCTGATACAACTCAATCAAAATTAAAAGTGCAGTACAGATGCATGGAAAGATCCGCAAATACTAATTCTATAAGAGCTCATTTTAATATTATTAATGACGGTGATGAAAACATACCAATGTCTGAGCTGGAATTAAGATACTGCTTTACTTTAGAAAATCCAGCCTCACAGGAGTTTCATTGTGATTATGCACAGGTAGGCAGCTCAAATGTAAACGGAAGTTTTATAAATATAAGCGGGGATGAATACTATACGTCAATATCATTCTCAAGCGGTGCAAACAATCTGAATGCCAAAAGTAACAGCGGTGAGATACAAACAAGGTGGAATAAAATAAACTGGTCTAATTATAATCAAAGCAATGATTATTCCTTCAATCCTGATTTAACTTCTTTTACAGATTGGTCCAAGGTGGAGCTTTACAGAAACGGTATTAAAATTTGGCCTCAGGAAAACCAGACTAACCAACCGCCTGTAATAAACATTACAAATCCGTCCGACAGTGAAGTATTTTTATACGGAAGTGATATAAGTATATCGGCAGATGCAAATGATAATGATGGTACTGTATTAATTGTTGAGTTTTATCTTGATAACAATAAAATAGGAGAAGACACTGATGCGCCTTATAGCATAACTATAAGCAATGCTGCACTCGGCAGTCATACAATAGAAGCAAGAGCAACCGATGATGATAATGCATTAACAACATCTGATCCTGTAAATATTGCTGTTATTGATGAGAATAATGAACCGCCTGTTGTAAATTTAACAAGTCCTACAGAAGGTCAAACTTTTACTGAATACACCGATATAACAATATCAGCAGATGCAAGCGACAGTGACGGTACAGTAACCAAAGTTGAGTTTTATGCAGGCTCTTCAAAGATCGGTGAGGATACAGACCAGCCGTATTCAATTATCTGGAGCAATGCAACAAACGGAGAATATTCTATTACAGCAAAAGCAACAGATAACAAAGGTACTGCAACCACATCCCCTGCTGTTGCAATTATTGTAGAGTCCAATCAAAATGAGCTTCCTTATTCATCCATGATAAGATTAAATCAGGCAGGCTATTATACCAATGATGACTACAAAACAGCGGTTATATCAGATATGACCGGTAATTTCAGCATTCACAAACTTAGTGATGATGCACTAGTATATTCCGGTACACTTACTTCATTAGGAAATGACAGCGGAACGGGTGAAAACTTATATATTGCCGATTTTTCTGATTTTGATCAAAACGGTGAATTTTATATTAAAGTAAACAATGAAAAATCACCAAAATTTGAAATCAAGGATGATCTTTATGATGAGGTATTATACTATACATTAAGAGTTTATGGTGCAAACAGATGCGGAGCATACGACTCATGGATGCATCAGCCATGTCATACACACGACGGCAGTATAAGAGGCAACGATAAAGCAGGTTCACTTACAGGAGGCTGGCATGACTGCGGGGATCATGTTAAATTTGGAGGCACATTGGGATATGCTGCTGTAATGATGCTGTATTCATACTTAACATGGCAGGATAGTTTCGGTGATGTTTATAGTATGAGCTATGACGGTACTTATAATAATCCGGCACCGGACGGCATACCTGATGTAATAAACGAAGTAAAAGTTGCAACAGACTATCTTTTAAATCTGTATAATGCTTCGGTAGAAGACGGATTAACAACACAAAATAAAATGTACTATCAGGTTGGAGACGGCGATGATGATCACAGCTGGTGGCATAAACCTGAAAATCAGGATCCTTATCCTCAGGAAAAAGGCGGGGCTCCAAGAGAAGTATGGAGTGATATTGCATCAGATCTGGCAGGTAGATTTTCCGCTTCACTGGCAATGATGTATTTAGCATATAAAGATTATGACTCGGCATATGCAGGAGAATGCCTTGATGCCTCAAAAGCAATTTATGAAATTGGGAAAAATATATACGGTCAATCCGGTGATACGGGAGGAAAAGGTTATTATGCCATGGATACAAGAAGCGATGATGATATGGCAATGGCTGCAATAATGCTATATAAAGCAACAAATGATGATTACTATATCAATAACATGACAGGTGCTCAATACTGGATGAGTGTTGAGAATAAATGGCAGTTTGTTTCATACTATGTTTTATCATATCCCAATATATTTGCACTGGCTCTTCATGCATATTACCCTTATGCATCGACTGTTGATAATGATCCTGCTGAGGTAGATACCAAAATAGTAACAAAAGAAGAATGCATCGAATGGATTAAAATGGATGTTACTCAGCCCTCACAAACACAGACAAATGATATCTACGGCAGAAAATGGACTTATGACTGGGGTACATGCAGATATATGATGGGTGTAGCGGCAACAGCATGTCTTGCACATGATCTTGATCCAGCAGATGGTGATATGTTAAAAATTGCAAAAGATCAGATGAACTGGATATTCGGAAGGAATCAATTTGGACTTAGTTTTGTAGTAGGCAATAAACAGGACAGCTGGCTTACAAAATATCCTGAACATCCGCATCACCGTGCTGCAAATCCTGACGGTGAAAACATACCGGATCTTGATACATATCCGGCAACAGAACTGACAGGAGCTACAATCGGCGGACCGGAAAGTCATACCGTGTTTAATGATATATGGGATCAATACAGATCAACAGAAACCGGTATAGATTACTGGGCAGGCACTTTTTTCACGGCAGCTTATTTGTTAAGACAATAGATAATTCATAAAAAAAGGATTCTGATTATTTTTCAGAATCCTTTTAATTTATTTTATATACTGCAAAGGTAGTAGAGACCGATTAGAAAATATTCAAAAAAAATAAAGAAAAAATATAATATTTTATACAATATCTTATTTATTCAATATCAACACAATACAACTCACCCTTATTGGCGTTCCTGATAAAAAGCATACCTTTATTTATTACAGGTGCAGTCCAGTATAATCCGCCTTTAAAAGAACAGTTTGCTGTTTCATTATATTTTGTACTGTCTAACTTACAGATATATAATTTACCCTTTTCGGTTAAGTATAAAAAATTACTGCCTGCTAAAATAAAAGATCCGTAACCAAGACCTTCATTCCACATAACCTTACCGTTTTCAACATTAATACAGGTAAAACCAGCTCTGCTTCCAGAATTCCCGGAAACACCGTAAATATAACCATTATGATAAATCATACTGCTGAAATGACTTGCAATATTTGTATTTGTCCATAGTGACTCCAATTTATTGACGTTTATCTTCAATAAAGTGCATCCTTTGCCATAACCTGATGTAATAAATATCTTATTATTATCAATTATTAATGGATCCGCAGCATTAACATCATAACTTGTCGTCCATGTATAGTAACATAATCTCTTGCCGCTATTTAATGCTACAATATTAATTTTATCACTGCTGAAAATTGCCATATGTTTTTCATTATTATAATTAAATACAACCGGTGTAGAATAACCGCAAACTCCTGATGGGCTTGACCAAACTTTATTGCCTGTATTCTTGTTTAATGCCAAACCATAACTGTTTGCATTGATTAATAATAATTCTCCTTCTACGACAGGCGATCCCGCAAATCCCCATTTTGGCATTGACACATTAAAATCATTTCTAAAATTCTTTTGCCATATAACCCGCCCGTTATCCTTAAAAAGACAGAATATTTTTCCATCCTGGCTTATAGAATACACATAATCACCATTAATATACGGAGTTGATCTGGGACCGTTATAATCTAAGGACTGACTGCTGTATGAATATTTCCATACTAACTTATTATTAGAGATATTAAAGCAGTAAATTGTATCATTACCGCTTCCATAGCCTACCGTATAAAGATAATTATCTTTTATTGAAACAGCAGAATACCCCGAACCGATATTCATTGTATATATTATTTTCGGGTCACCTTTAAGCTTATTTATATTTATCTCATCATCAACAATACTGCTGCCGTTTGGGCCTCTAAATCTATACCAATCCTGATTCGCTGTAAAAGCAAAAAGCACTGTTAAACTTAATATAATTAAAATATAATAATTTTTATATATTTTCATTTATTGCCTCCATCTTCATTTTTAATATTATTTATAAGCCTAAATAAAAAATAATCAATATTTTTTACTTTTATTACAATAATCTATAAATAATAATTGACTAATATTTTTAATTAATATAATTATAACTTAATATATTTCAAAGGAAGTGAGGTTTAAATCCTCCACTATCCCGTAACTGTGATTGAGGACGATCCTGCAATCAGCCACTTTTGGTTTTATTATCAAAGGGAAGGCGCAAGGAAAGGCTATTACTCATAAGTCAGGAAACTTTGGTATATTGACAAACTTTATTTTTGGCTTCGTGGATTGAGTCAGAATATACCAAATTAAATAAAATATTTACAAATTGGTATTTTCTCTGACTTCTTTTTCACAAAGAAAAAGGAGTATCTAATGTATTTAAAAAAACTAATATTTATTAAATTATTAATTTTCTTTTTATTTTTATTAGTGTCATTTAATCTTTACGCGGATGAAGGTAAAAATGACAATACAGATGATTATTCGGATTTAATAATGGAAGGGAATGATCTTGTGATTTTTGGAACACAGGAAAACTCACAGAATATGAAAACAATAAAAAAAGAAGAAATTGAAAAATTAAATCCGACTGATTTAAAGGATTTATTAAAAGATACCTGCCATCTAAACATAAAAAGTTACGGAATATTCGGCAGCCAGTCAACAGTTAATGTACACGGAATGAGCGGCGAACGTGTTTTAATACTTTTAGACGGAGTCCCTTTAAACTCAAAAATATCAGGCCAGGTCAATCTAAGCATGATCCCGATATCAAATATAGAAGAAATACAAATCATAAAAGGAGGATCGGATACAAAATACAATTTTAGCGGTGCAATAGGCGGTGTCATAAATATTATAACAAAACAAAATAACAAACCCGGTTTTAAAATATATAGCAGTATATCCAATAAATTTTATTATCCTAATATCTATTATAAAAAACCGGAAGATGATGATCCAGAGGCAGAAGATGAAAAAAAATTCTCTGAGTGGTATGATTTTTTTGATACCCAAAGGCTTACACTTGGATTGGGTGTAGGTAATGATATAGTTTATTGGGATTTAAATGCAGAAGGCAACAGGGCATTTAATCATTTCATCTATAAAGATAGTGATAACATTAACAGGCGAAGAACTAAAAATGAAGTATGGGATGGTAATATATTCACTAACTTAAAATTTAACCTGCCTAAATATATGAGACTATATTTATCAGGGAGTTATTATCTTGCTAATAAAAATACTCCTGGATCTATTAATTATGAGAATGAAGGCAAGCGAATCGATCACCTGGCTACTGCAAGTATATATTATGATGCTGACATGGTCGGACATGAAAATATTGATACCGAGTTTATTGTTAATTATAAATACAATAATTTATTAACATGCAGCAGTACCAGTGAAACTGATATTCATAATCATAATTCTGTAAATATAATAAACAGGTGGGGATTTATAATTACTGATTGGGTAAGTTTAAAAACCGGAGGCGACTTTGATTATAATTATATTGATACCACAAATATGAGCAGTATAAGCTTATTTAATGGAGGGGGATACTTAACTGCAGAATTCTCAATACTTAAAATAGCACAAATAATACCTTCCGTTAAATTAATTGTTACAAATAAATATCCGGTACCGATACCAAAATTAGGCCTTGTTTTTTATATAGGAAAATACTTTACTCTTAAAAACAATTTTTACAGAACATATAGACTGCCTACATGTGGTGAATTATACTGGCCAAAGGATGACATGGCTGAAGGAAACCCCGATTTAATACCGGAGGATGGTATCGGCGGTGATATCATACTCGAATACTATAAGCAAGGCATACTCTCTGCAGAGACGGCAGTTTATGTTAATTATATTAAAGATATAATTGTATGGGAAACAAGGAAAAATGATGTCCCAAAAGCGGAAAATATAGGCAAAGCTTTTTATTTCGGCATTGACAATGAAATAAAAAGCGACTTTTCAAAGTATGTAACCTTAACAGCTTCATATTCATTCTTACTAACATATGCCTTAACAGATGATTATAAATTTGAGGATGATAAAAGAATGCCTTATACACCAATGCATACTTTCGGATTTGGGATTATGATTAATTGGGGAAGCGGTAATTTAAACTTCATAGGTCATTATGAAAGTGAAAAATTCACATCTACTGCCAATACAACAAAACTGGATCAGCATTTTACATTGGATATAAATTTCAGCCAAAAAATTAAATTTCTGACAATATTTGCATCTGTTAAGAATGCATTTAACTCTCAGTATTTTCTAGCCAGCGGTTATCCGATGGGAGGAGGCTCTTTTACACTGGGAGTAAAAATAGATTATGAAGGGAATTTTAATAAAACTGGAAAAGGAACCACAGATGAACACAGATGAACGCCGTAATTATTCTTATAAATTAATAATCAATATAAAACCTATTCTTACTAATTATTAGGAAAATATAATGATGGAAAAATTATGGCTTATAGGTATTTTCACGGCACTTTCTTCATTCGGCATTAAGACAGGACTTGGATCAGCATCAATTATTTATAATAATAATGTCTCTTTAAGAAAAAAAATTATCTTTTTAACTGGTGCATTTTTATCTTATTTATTACTCTTTTTTATACTTTATTTATTAACCGGATATTTTCAATTATTAAATTATTTTGATTATTTCCTGAATGTTTTACATTACGGAATGCTGATTCATATTTTATTTACCGCCGGTATTTTTTATTGGGGAATTAAATTACTGATAAACAGATCAAAAGATGCAACAGTTAATAAACAAAAAGGTGTATTTTTATTAATTACACCCTGCCCTGTTTGTATAATAACAATTTTTCTTACATTATCACTTAGTTATAGTTTATTAACATTTTCAAAATTTTATATAACGGGCTTACTGTTTTTAATCTTTTTAAGCTTCTCAATATTAATCATACTGATAACTTATCCGTTTCGGAATAAAATCGGTACTGCCAATACTTCATTTTTAGGAATCACAATGGTCATCATTGCAATCTATTTTTTTCTTATAATATCGGTTGCGCCAATCTATGAGGAGGCAAAGGAGATTTACAAAATTACTTTTAATACAATGAGCAGCAATATATTGGATCTTAAATCATTAATAATTTTATTAATAACAACAATTATCCTTTTAGGTATTGGGATAATAATAAAACTAAAAAAATAATAATTTTAAATATAAACAGGAGGGTATATAAAAAGATAAAAAATTAAAAATGGAACCACAGATGATCCCTCACCACTTTTTTATAAATAGTGGTGAGGGATCATCTGCGGTTAAATATTACTTTTTAAACAGCTCATAAGTTTTTATAAGGAGTTTAACAATGAACAATATCTTTAATTTATTACAGACAATTATTTATGCAATTTCTTCAAGTCTTTTATATCCTGTAATGGTGCTTTTAATAATTCTCACGGGATGGACAATAATTTTTACAGGAGGAATTTTTGCTGAATGGATAAAAAGAAAACTTTTAAAAAAAAATATAAGTATTACTGATTTTTTAGAAGTAATACAAAAAAATAAATCTTTACCGGGTGAAATAAAATTACATTTACCTCAGCGGGTACGTATTTATGCAGAAAAACTTTCCTGTCTTATTAATAATAGAGATAATTTTTTTCATGAAAAAGTAGAAGTATTGATCCAGGAAAAAGAATCAAAATTAACAAAAGAAGTAGATCAAACCCGTATTATTACCCGGATTGGACCGGGACTTGGACTAATAGGCACCTTGATACCTATGGGTACAGGACTTGCATCATTAAGCCAGGGAGACATGGCTCAGATGACATCCAGTTTAATTATAGCATTCACTACAACCGTTGTCGGACTGGCACTTGGTATGGTTGCATATTTTTTCACAATAATAAAAACCCGGTGGGTGCAGGAAGATATAAGGAATATAGAGTTGATCACGGAAGCAATGGTTAGGGGAGAATAATAATGAAATATTTAAAAAAAAGACGCATGCATTCAACTAAAAATACAGCAACCGATGATGATCCTTTAAGCGGTCTTGCAAATCTCTTTGATATCGGACTGGTTTTCATTGTAGGTTTGTTCCTTGCTTTGATGACTGTTTATCATATGATGGATTTTTTTTCAGAGACTAGCGAGGTTACCGTCATGAAGAAAAGCAAAGAAGGTCAAATGGAAATAATTACTAAAAAAGGGAAAGAAGTCAAAGTAGAAAAAATAACCGATAAAAAAATTGGCGGTGAAGAAGGAATAAAGTTGGGTACAGCATATAAATTAAAAAACGGGAGAATGATCTATGTGCCGGATGAAGATAAAAAGTAATATATATAAAATACTTGCAGTAATTTTTATATTATTAATTACTGTATTTTCTGCTTTTGCAAAAGAAAAAATTACTCTTCTTATACATTCTGGAAATTCCTATAAAATTAATAAGGCAATTTATGAAGTAAATAAAATACCTCAGGTAAATAATTCATATAATATAATCTGTTATACAGACAAAGATCTGGAAAACGGAAAAATAAATCAAGCCGATTTAAATGAATCAAAAATAGTAATAGTGCACAATATGGGCAATGTTTTACAGGATTATATCCTAGAAAATATTAATTGCAGTAAACTAAAGGTTTACGGACTCTGTAAGACTAATGATAATTCTCAAAAAATTATTTTTGATCCTAAAATAGCAGAGTATTATAATCCCCCGACGATTAATAATGTAAAAAATATGCTTCTCTACATTTTAAATAAAGACTGCAGACTTGATGTAAATTATGAAGCGCCTCAAGATATCCCTCAGACAGGCATCTTTCATCCTAAAAGCAATAAGATATTTACAAATTTTAATGATTATTTTAAGTGGTACAAAAATGAAGGTATTTATAAAGAAGAAGGCTTCTGGGTCGGCATACCGGATCTGTCCACCTATGCATTCCCCGGGGAAACCTGTGAAATCATCAGCGCTTTAATAGAAAACCTGGAGCAAAATAATATCAACGTATTGCCTGCTTATTCCTATCCGTCATATCTTGCCTGTGAAAAATACTTTTTTGATGAATCAGGGAATAAGCGTGTGGATATTATCTGTGCTTTTACATTTAAATTTTCATCTTTTAATAATGAGAATACAAAAAGCATTTTAAAAAAATTGGGAATTCCTCTTTTAAACATAATAAAAATGCCTTATCAAACAATACCCGAATGGGAAAAATCAGATGAAGGTTTAAGTATTATGGCAATCTCATATGCAATGTGTGTACCTGAGTTTAACGGGGTAATAGAACCTACAGTTTTAGGCGGCAAGGTAGAAACAGATGACATAAACTTAAAAGAAAAAGTTTTTATAAACAAACCCATTATTGAAAACATAAAATTTATCGTTAACCGTCTACAAGCATGGAGGAAGCTCCAAACTAAAAAAAATAAAGACAAAAAAATTGCAATAATTTATTGGAATCACACACCTGGAAAACAAAATATAGGAGCAACATATCTAAATGTTTTCCGCAGTCTGGAAGAAATAATAAAAAGGATGAAAAAAGAAGGATATACCATAAAAGGCAACCTGCCGTCTGAAGAAGATATTAAAAATCTGGTTTTACAAAGCGGACGCAATATCGGTTCATGGGCGCCCGGTGAGCTTGATGAATTGATAAAGACAAACAGGGTAATAAAGATACCGATAAAAGAATATCTTGAACGGCATAAAAACATAAATAAAGATTATAAAGATAAACTGGAAGCAGAATGGGGCAAAGTGGAAGACTCGAAGATTATGATTAAGGATGGTGAAATCATTATCCCGTATATCGACCTGGGTAATGTTATCATTCTCCCGCAACCTTCACGCGGCTGGGGTGACGACCCGGTTAAATTATATCATAATACACAACTGTGGCCTCATCATCAATATACCGCATTTTATCTCTGGCTAAAACAGGGATTTAAAGCGGATGCAATTGTTTCACTCGGGACACATGGTACGCATGAGTGGCTCCCAGGCAAGCAAGCCGGTCTCAGTCAATCCTGCCCGCCCGAGGTTTTAATCCAGGACTTGCCCAATATTTATCCATATATAATGGATGATATCGGCGAAGGGTTACAGGCTAAACGGCGCGGACGAGGAGTGATTGTTGATTACCTTATACCTGCAATGAAAAAAGCCGGTGCATATGGGGAATACAGTGATCTTGCCGGTTTGATTAATGAATATAATGATGCCCTGACCCGCAACATTGAGCTTGCAGAAGAAAAATTTAAAAGAATAAAAGATATGATAATTAAACTCGGTATAGATAAAGACCTTCTCTTGAATGAAGTAACCGAAAATAACCTTGAAAAAATCGAACATTACTTGATAGAGCTGCAGGAAGCCAATGTACCTTTCGGGATGCATACTTTCGGCATATCACCCAAAGGAGATGCATTGGAAGAATTCGGCGGATTAATTAAAAGCCGAAATAAAGAACTTAAGCTGGGTGAGATTAAAAGAAAATTGGGCATGTGTTATTTAGAGATGGACAGGCTTTTTGATGGATTAAACGGGAAATATATCCCTGCTGGCGAAGGTAATGACCCTATAAGAAATCCCGATGCGCTTCCTACAGGGAAAAATTTTTACGGGTTTGATCCTGCAAAAGTTCCTTCAAAAGACGCTTATGCATTAGGGCAAAAACAGGCTGAAGAAATGGTCAAAAAATATCTTCAGGAAAAAGGAGAATACCCGGATAAAATTGGTCTTATCCTCTGGAGCATCGAGCTGCAGCGTAATGAAGGCACACAGGTAGGAACAGCACTTTATTTACTGGGCATGAAGCCTGTATGGGATAAAAATGATAAAGTAACAGGAGTTGAGCCGATACCGGGTGCAATACTCGGCCGTCCCAGGATAGATGTACACTTGCAGGCATCCGGACTTTTTAGAGACAGCTACCCAAATATTATTCTCCTCCTGGATGAGGCTGTACGCAAAGCCTCCCAGCTAAATGATGTTGAAAATTTTATAACAAAAAACAGCAATAAAATAAAAGATTATCTTATTGAAGAAGGATATGATGAAAAAGAGGCTGATAATCTAAGTAAGATCAGGGTGTTTTCGGCAAGGCCCGGCAGTTATGGAAATACAATTGAAGATCTGATACCAAATAGCGGACTCTGGGAAAAAGATGATGAAATAGCAGATGTATTTATAAATTTTGTTTCCTTTGCTTACGGCAAAGATGTCTGGGGCAAACCGTTTAAATCCGCCTATAAAAAAAATCTGGAAGATGTAAAGATTACAATGCATACAAGATCCAGCAACCTTTTTATGAACATGGATACCGACGACGTATTTACATGCCTGGGAGGTCTTTCATTGGCTGTAAAAAAAGTCAGAGGCGAATATCCTGATGTATTACTGTCAATCCAGGAAGATCCGGATAAGGCACATATTGAGGATATCGAAAAGACATTGGGTAAAGAATTACGAGCACGCTATCTAAACCCCAAGTGGATTGAAGGTATGAAAGATGAAAATTATGCCGGTGCAAGAGAGATGAACAGATTTTTAGAACATATGTGGGGATGGCAGGTTACTACCCCATTTGCTATTGACAAAGCAAAATGGGAGCAGGTATATGAAGTCTATGTTGATGATAAATATAACCTTGATTTAAAAAATTTTTTTAATAAGAATAATCCATGGGCTTTACAGTCGATGGAAGCAAGAATGCTTGAAGCCATACGTAAAGAATACTGGGATGCCCCTGATACAATTAAAAAGAATCTGGCTGTAGAATACGCTTTGTCTGTTATTAATAAGGGAGTAGCCTGCTGTGATCATACATGCAACAATCCGGCTTTAAATCAGATGGTTGTAAATATTATATCCATACCGGGCATATTATCTCCGGAGCTGGTAAATCAATTTAAAACTATTGTCTCAAAGGCAATGGGTATGAATTTAGAAGAAGCCGTTAAAAAAAGAAAAGAACTGCAAAAACAGCTTCAAAAAATAACGGAAGAAATCCGGCAGGAAAAAAAGACTTCACAAAATAATAAACAGGATAAAAAAATCATAGAGGGCTATGAGATTGTTGAAAAAAAAGAGGAAGATACAAAGATTGTCTCATCCGGCTCTGAATGGGTGGTGATTATTATTGTAATTGTAATTATTGCTTTATTTTTTACAGGGTGGATGATAAAAAATATATATTATAAAGATATTATAAAAAATGCAAACTCATAAAATAAAAATGATTTGACTAATTAATATAATTAATTTATTATATTTTTAGATATATTTCAAAGGAAGTGAGGTGCAAATCCTCCACTATCCCGTAACTGTGATTGAGGACAAGCCTGCAATCAACCACTCTTGGTTTTTAATCGGGGGGAAGGTGCAAGGTAAGGCTACTACTCATAAGTCAGGAAACTTTGGTATATTGAAAAAATTAATTTTTGACTTCGTGGATTGAGTCAGAATATACCATTATTTAATCATCTATTTTTTTATGGTATCCCCTCTGACTTCTTTTTCACAAAGAAAAAGGAGTGTTTTATGAAAACAAAAAAAGCATTATTTTTTAACATTTTCATTATTTTATTTTTATTATTAACTTTGATTGGCTGTCCAGATCAATTTAATGAGGATGAAGATGATAACAATGAAAAGCAAGAACAAAGTGAAGAAAAATATTCTATTGTAGGTTACTGGCAATCATCTTACGGGGATGGGTTTGAAGTATTTAACGGTACCCCTCCTACTTTTGAACAATATGACGATGCTTCAAAAACAATAAGTTTTGCTGGTAATATTGTAAACTATACTGATCTATCATCAGTATCAACATCCGGTTATCTAACTATTCTTATTACCAATTCCGGTACCTGGGGTAAGACAGTTGGAGAATATTATGTTGTTCATTGGCAGAATCTAAATAATACATCTGTTGCAGAAAGTTGTGCTTGGAAGTCCGGAGGACAATCAACAATGCCGACACAAAGTCAGGCAGAAGCAGAATTTACAGTAGCAAATGGATATTTTGCTGTACATGGTGATTATATTAAACAATAAATAAGATGTTGAGGGATTGATTAAACGGATACAAATTGTATGCCTCTTAACCAATCCCTATTTTAAATTTTAGGCTAACAATAATCATGAAATATATATATATATTATTATTATTGACTTTAATATTTCATAAACCTTTTACAGAAGAAAATCACAAAAATGATTTTAATAAAAATAATACAAATGATCCTACTGATGATCTTTCTGATATAGTAATGGAAGGTAATGATTTAATTATTTTCGGATCCAATGAAAATTCCCAGGATATCAAAACAATTAAAAAAGAAGAAATTGAAAAATTAAACCCGGCAGATTTAAAAACTCTACTGCAAGATGCATTCCATCTTAATGCTAAATCTTATGGTACATACGGTAATGAATCAACAATAACCATTCGAGGATTTAGCGGAAGTCGGATATTAATATTAATAGATGGTGTGTCAATTAACTCAAAGCAATCCGGTCAAATTGATCTAAGTCTAATACCCGTTTCAAATATTGAAGAAATCCAGCTTATTAAAGGCGGTTCTGATACAAAATACAATCTCAGCGGTGCAATAGGCGGTGTAATAAATATAATAACAAAAAAAAACAACAAAGCAGGATTTAAAATTTTCAGCAGTATATATAACCTTTTTTATTATCCAAATTTTTATTACATAGGTTACGGTGAGAATAAAAAAAAATATTTTTCAAAAATATATGATTTTTTTGATACACAAAAATTAAATCTAGGATTTAGGATCGGCAATAATATTGTATACTGGGATTTATATGCAGAAGGCAACAGAGCATTCAACCATTTCATTTACAAAGATAATGATGATATCAGTAGAAGAACAGTAGACAATGAAATATGGGATGCATCAGCATCCTCATCTTTAAAATTTAACCTTCCCCTATATATGAAATTATACTTTTCCGGAAGTTACTTTTATGCAAATAAAAACATACCCGGACCTATGACCTCAACTACTCCCGGTAAACAAATTGATCATCTCGCAACAGCCACTATTTTTTATGATGCAGATTTTGTCGGCCATGAAAAAATAGATACAGAGTTTATAGTAAATTATAAGTATCATAATCTACAATGGTATGATCCGGAAACAAATAATTCTCATAATTTATACACATTAAATACAATAAACAGATGGGGTTTTTTAGTTACCGGTTGGTTAACAATAAGAACAGGCGGAGATTTTACCTACAATTATCTTGATTCCAATCATATCGGTAAAATTCATTTATTAGACGGGGGCTTTTTCTTAACAGCAGAGTTTTCTATTCTATCTATTTCAAAAATTATTCCATCTAATAAATTACTTTTAACAAATAACTACCCTATCCCAATACCCAAACTTGGACTTGTTTTTTATATTGGTAAATATTTCATTTTAAAAAACAATTTTTATAGGACATACAGATTACCTTCTATAAATGATTTATATTGGCCGAAAGACAGCATGGGTGAAGGTAATCCTGATTTAAATCCTGAAGACGGCATTGGCGGTGATATTATACTGGAATTCAATTATCCCGGCATACTATCAGCGGAAACATCTGTATATATTAATTATTTAAAAGATGCAATACAATGGCAGCCGGATTCCGGTGGTGTCTGGAAACCTAAAAATATCGGTGAAGCATTTTATTTTGGTATAGACAATGAGATAAAGAGTGATTTTTCAAAATATGTAACATTAACAACTTCATATTCATTCTTATTAACTTATGTACTTACAGAAGAATACAATTTTGAAGATGATAAAAGAATCCCATACAGACCCATGCATACGCTTGGTTTAGGAATAAGCATAAACTGGAAAAATGGAAATATAAATTTAATAGGTCACTATGAAAGTGAAAGGTTCATAGCTGTTAACAATATAACAAAGCTTAATCAATTTTTTAAACTCGATATTAATTTTTCACAAACAATAAAAATTGTCACAATATTTGCATCAATAAAAAATACATTTAATTATTTATACTTTTTAAGCGATCAATATCCAATGCCGGGCGGTTCTATTACATTGGGCGTTAAGATTAATTATGAAAAAAAATTTAAAAATAAAACTAGTAATGATATAAAAGAATAAAGGAATATATGAGAAATAAAATAATTATACTATACATATTAATCTTAATAATTACTGGATGCAAGGAAAGTATAAAATCTGATAAAAATTATCTAGATAAAGATTACATCCTTTTAAAAGACTCAGTTGAGAGAGAAATATGTATAAAAAAGAGTCCAGAAAGGATAATCTCATTTGCGCCAAACATGACCGAGATAATATTTAAACTTGGTGGAGGTAAAAAGCTGATCGGACGGACGGATTTTTGTGATTATCCTGAAGATGTGAAAAATATTGAAACTGTAGGTGAAATAATAAATCCTAATATAGAAAAAATTATATATTTAAAACCCGATTTAATAATTGCTTCGACCCATTTTCAAAAAGAAACTTTAATTAAATTAAATAAATTAAATATAAAAATCTATATTGGACTGATTGATAATAATTATAAAAAATTATATAAGACTATTTCTGATATAGGCATTATTATTGATGAAGTAAATAAAGCAAATAAATTAATTGAGTATATGAAAAATAATATTAATGATATAAAAAACAAAGTAGCCGGATTAAAAAAACCAAATGTGTACTATATGCTTTCGTTTGGGGAAGTTGGTGATTTTACTGCTGGAAGAGATACATTCATATCATATTTGATTAATATTTCAGGAGGCAGCAACATTGCAGATGAAATTACAGGTTGGAATTATAGTCTGGAAAGACTTGTACAAAAAAATCCCGATATTATAATTTGCAGTAAACGATCATATATAAAGGATAGATTAAAAATAACTCCTGTTTATAATGAATTAAAAGCAGTGGTAAATAATAATGTATATGAGATTGATGCTAATATAATTGAAAGAATAGGACCAAGAAATATTGAAGCAATTAAACTTATGTCAAAAATATTTCACCCGGATATTATAGTTGATAAATAATAATTATAAAAAAAAGAAAAAAAAATTAATTTTTGTTTTATATACTCTGATTATTTTGCTTTTTTTATCATCTTTATTTATATTAGGGATAGGTATAGCAAAGATTAATTTTTTTAAAATTATTAAAATACTATTATCAAATTTACCATTTTTAAATAAATTAATTATTTTAAAAAATATAAAATATACAGATATAATAATAATTAAAGATATTAGACTTCCAAGGATATTATTAGGCATCTTAATAGGAGCCGGTTTGTCTATATCAGGTGCATCAATGCAAGGCATTTTAAAAAATCCTCTTATTGATCCATATATAATTGGCGTTTCTTCCGGGGCAACATTTGGTGCTACAATTGCAATAGTACTTGGTATTAGTTCGACCTTTTTAGGATTTGGAGGCATATCATTATTTTCATTTCTAGGTGGATTATCAATATCATTTTTAATATATTATTTAATTTCATTTCAAAAAAAAATATCAAATACCACTATCATATTAGTAGGCATATCAATCAATCTTTTCCTATCAAGTATAGTTTCATTATTAATGGTTTTAAACAGAAATAACATTGAAAATATAATACTATGGATTATGGGAAGCATCTCCTCAGCCAATTACATAAAATTAATATTTGTTGCTCCTATTATAATTATTGGCTACCTGGGATTATATTTTAATTCTTCAAATATTAATGCAATCAGCGTTAATGAGGATATTGCTATATCAGTAGGTATTAATATAAAAAAACAAATTTATATAATTTTATTCTTTTCATCAATAATAACTTCGATCTGTGTGGCAACATCAGGAATCATAGGTTTTGTAGGACTAATAATACCTCATATAGTTAGAATTATTTTTGGACATGATAACAGGATTGTAATACCATTTTCCGGTGTTATCGGTGCTATTTTTATCATATACTGTGATCTTTTAGCAAGAACTATACTGACACCTTCTGAAATACCAATTGGTATTATTACATCTATAATTGGAGCACCTTTCTTTATTTTTTTAATATATAAAAATAAAAAAGAGGTCTTTTAAAATGAAAAGCTGTGTTTCAATATATAATCTAAATTTCTATTACGGTAAAAATCAAATATTAAAGGACATTAATCTCAATATAAAAAATAAAAATTTTATATCTATAATAGGTGCTAACGGATCAGGTAAAACAACATTACTAAAAGTTATTACAAGAATAAACAGTGTAACAAAAGGAAAGGTATTTTTATTTGAGAATGATATTAATAACTACTCTTATAGAGATCTGGCAAAATTATTATCATATGTACCACAAACAATTAATACTGATTTTGATTTTAGTGTATTGGACATTGTTCTTCTCGGTAGAAATCCATATTTAAATTTTAGCAAATCATTAAAATATACTGATTATGAAGTTGTATATGATATATTAAAACAAGTAGAATGCATTCACCTGACTAATAAATCCATTAATAAATTAAGCGGTGGTGAACGGCAAAAAATATTTATTGCAAAAGCCCTTGCACAAGACACTCCTATTTTGTTATTGGATGAACCTGTATCCTCACTTGATCTGTATAATCAGATAGAAATACTTGATATCCTAAAACAATTATCAAAAAAAAATAAAATTATAATTACTGTTTTACATGATCTTAATCTTGCATTGATGTACAGTGATTATATAATCATGTTAAAATCAGGAAAAATATTTAAAACAGGTAATCCTGATATTTTATTAAATAATAAAAATATTAAATCCTGCTTCAATATAGATGTAAATATAATTCAAGATAAATTTATTCATCCAAAAACAAATCATGTATAGATTTAATTTGAATATATTTTATTCTATATCAAGATACTTTAAAAGATTTTTAATTGCACCTATCGTTGCATCCTTTTGAAACCCGTGAATGATCATTTTCGGACCGCTTAGCTTCCAGTCATTATGGTATTCTACAGAAACCAAAACCCTGTTATTGCCCAACTCTTCTACTATCCATCTGCCGTAAACAATCTCGGCAATGATTGATTTGTTATCATGATTATTATATGCTTTTATATCTCTAACCGGCTTCCATTGTAGTATGTATTTTTTATTGCCGTCATCTTTAGTAATAATTTTGCAATTTAAATTTATATAATATTCCCTTTTTTTTAACGGTGTAAAATCAGCCTTAGAATGAATAATATACTGATTATTCCCAAGCACTTTTATTACATTAAAAAAAACGGTCCTGGGAAATATCTTGGGATATTCTTTAAAATTAGTGAGAGCTTCATATAAAATTTCAGCATCAACATTCTTTATTATCTTGACTGCTTTATAATAAAACAAATCACTTATATCATTCTCATCATAATAAAGCTGAATATCATCATCTTTTTTATCTTTAATCCATTTAACACTGTCAAAGATGGATTGCGAATGAGAATAATAAATAAAAATAAAATAGAAAATAATAATAATTAATCTTTTCATTTTTAATTATTCATTTATAAAATTGATAATGATATTAACAAGAAATAATAAGAAAGAAAACAAAAAAAATCAAAATTATTAAAAAAATAATAAAAATAATAATTTTTATGTTAAAAATAATTATTTTTAAAGTATTTCTTGACTCTGCCATTTAAATCTGATAAAAAAATTATAATTGTAAAAAAATATTTATAATATTGTAAAAAATTAGTAAGGAATTAAAATGCTATTAGAAAAACCCACCTTATTATTAAATGATAATATTGATAAAGATAATATCATCAAACAAATTCTGGAAACTGAATATGATAGTATTGATAAGAAAATACCCAATACTAGAATAAGAGGGACAAAGATAGAAAAACCCGTTAACAATGTAACAAAAATTATCGGTTGGCAGAGGAATATATCAAGCATTGGCGAAAAAATTGTATCACTTCCTACTATAATTACAATGGAAATTAACAAAAATAAAAAGATTAAAAGCATACAATTACATGAGTCTTTTAATGGCAGTAAAAGTCCTATATGTAATCAAAAATATCTTAATGATAAATTGCAAATACTTATCGGTAAAAACCTTGTTACCGAATTAAGACAATATATGAAACTTGATATAATTAATTGTTTTCATATTCCGGAAGTTTTAAATGGGGTGTATAGTTTTTATAAATTATATACTAATGAAATAAAAAACAATAATAATATTAAACCATATGAAGAAGAAACTCTTGAAGGATATAGGGATAATGATGACTTTATAATGGTTATAATTCATAAAGTATCAGTCAACAAAATAGTTGAGGCAACGATTATTTTACATGATGTATTTAAAAATATTAATTATACTAATAACGGTTTGATTCATTATATTAAAGAAATTGAAGCAGAATTAATCTTAAATGGAAAATCTATATTGAAAGAAGCAATAGATGAAAATCTGGATAAAGAAAAACATTCAAGCTATTGTAAATTTTTACACAAATGCTCAATTGAAATAAAAAATAAATTATTTTCAGAAAGTGATATATCATTTTATAATACAAATACAACTCCTCATGCCCTTCTTGGTTTATCAATACAGGCAATCGGATTAATCCTATTTAACAAGGACAGGAATGCATTAATAAATATGCTTAATATGTTTCAAAGGCATAATAATCAGCCTATTTGTATAGGGGGAATAATTAATCCGCTAGAAGCAGTAAAATTTTTTCCTGGATTAGAAAAAGAATTAACGAATTAATTTTTATATATTACCATTTGCCAATAAATTTACATGTAGGATCACCGTTGCCCATACAGGTTTTCTGAACAGTTTTTGCTTCTTTACCTGAGCTGATTTCTAATGATCTTTCGATCCATCCTTCAATTCTTTTACAAATATATTTTATTTGATCCCTTTCGACCTCTTCAAAACCTTTTAATTCCAATACTACCGTATTTGAGTTGGCACCGGTTACATAAAGTGAAGCTGTATCAAAATATTTATCAAAAGCCAATGTAGCACGCTTAATAATAAACTCAGGACTGCCGAAACTGAAAAGCATTTTAAAAATACCTCTTACTGCCATATCTGCCCCATATCTTCCTATTTTTTTAATTATTTCTATATCATTATCACCAAACAGCTCGACAATAGCCTGATTAACTTTAATATAATATTCTAACGGATAAAACATTTTATCCGTATGATTTAAAAAAACATCAAAGGCGGCATCACCTATTATGTCTCTCATTTTTAAAATTTCTTCTTTAGAATATCTTTTTTGCAGATAATCCCTGCATACACTAAATACTAATCCCTTTACATTTGACATTTTTAATCTCCGATTATAAACTTATTACTCCTTTTTTTCATAATAACAAATTTATTTAAAAATGGAAGTTTTAAATTTATTTTTTAAAAAAAACTATAAAAATTATATAATTATTTATTTTTATTATTTTCTAAAAATATTTAACTATAAGATTGTTAATTTTTTATAATAATAAAATATTAATTAAAAATAAAAGACTATTCTTTTTTAAAATACTTATCTCCGAAGAAAAATCAGTATCCCCATGACTTTGAAAATTTACAGTGTTCTCTTTTTTAATCTCCTCACCGTAAATCCTTGTTTCCACTCGATTTATAATTGCACCGATTACTGCCCTTTGTTTTATAACAAAATTTAATAATCCTTCAATATTATTAAAATCATAATATTTTTCTTTTTTAAAATAACTTTTTAATTCAATATCATTAAGAAGATCATCAAATACCTTTTTTTTATTAAATTCCGCCTGATTTAAATAATATTCTATCTGTTTGTAATATTGATTTATTTCATTATCGATTATCTTTTTATCAAACTCATCCAATAAACCGCTTGAACGCTGCACCAATAATTCTCTTATCCTTTGTAAAGAATCACTTATACTGGATAATATCGCTTCCATATATTTATAATAGGATATTAAATCATTGCTGTTATTAACTATTTTATCAGTTTCCCTTATTACTGCCTCTAATTTTTCATAAATCGCATAATTTGCAGGATCATCTCTTAATAATATTTTACCGCCCGATAATCTTTCATAACTTTTATCTACTTCAAGATTTACATTATTCAAAACATTATTTAAAAAATTTAATGAGGAATTTCCTGAGAATGAATACACAGTAACAAAAATAAAAATAATTAATAATAAATTTCTTTTCATTATTTATGCCCTAATTAATTATAGGGTATAAATCAATAATAGTGCAATAGAAAGTTAAATTAATTACAAAATATCATTGAGTAAAATTTACACAATAAAAAACAGCGATAATATTATCCTGTATAAATTTTATCAATTATTAATAATTTTTGTAAATATAACATAAAAAAATTTTCATAAAACAACTTTCATAATACATAATTTAAAACATTGTTGTAATTATTTAAATTATTGATATAAAATAAATTACAAGGTTTTAATTATATTTAAAATTGCTTTGGCACAACTTTTGCATTATAATTAAATAAGCAGTAATTAAAAAATAAGCTTACAATATTTCTCAGAAAAAGTATAAAATTTATGCCATAATTGTACTAAGAATTTATGGATATATATTTTATTTATTAAATATATTTTTTAAAGAGACAGATTATGTATGAGGTAAACAAAATAATATTTTATTTTTTTATTTATGCTTTTTTTGGATGGATCATTGAGTTTCTATATAAATCCATTAAATTTAAAAAAATTGTTAACCCGGGATTCTTAACTGGACCATTTGTCCCTGTTTACGGCATTGGAGCATTACTAATACTCGTTTTTGATTATTATTTAAAATTTTATATTCCATTCTGGGGAAGATTAATAATTTATTCTATTATGCTGAATATTTTAGAATATTATACAGGGGCACTACTGGAAGAAATTTTTCATATTAAGTTATGGGATTACTCTAATATGTTTCTTAATATCAAAGGTAGAATATGCTTACTACATACCATATATTGGGTATTATTGTCATGCTTACTGATATTATTTATTGAACCTTTTATTTTTAAAATGGGGAAATCAATTAATGATAAATATCTTATAATAATTAATAATTTTTTAATATCATATCTGGTTATAGATTTATTGTATTCTATAAAATTAATGAATAATTTGATTTTATTCATTAAAAAAATTAAGAAAAACTTTTTGAATATAAAAAAATCGAATTTTAAAATTACTTATTTATCAAATAAAAGACTTTTTGACTCTTTTCCAATTTTAAAAGATTATTTTTTAATAAATATTAAAAAAAATATAAATTATATTTTTCTTAAACTTCATATTTTAAAGGATAATAAAATGAATCAATTTAAATTAAACGATAAAGAAAATGATGAATTTTATAACATATCAAAAGATATTTTAAATCACGAAAAATTTTTAGAACTTAAAAATTACAAGCATCATGATAAGTCTATTTATGAACATGTAATATCTGTAGCACGAATCAGTTACAAAATAGGCAAGTTGTTTAAATTAGAAATAAAATCATTAGTAAGAGGCGCATTACTTCATGATTTCTTTTTTTATGATTGGCGATTAAATAAACCTGTTTTTGATAACAAAAAAAAACTCCATGCATTCTATCATGCAAGACATGCTTATGAGAATGCTATAAAATATTTTAAATTAAACAAAATAGAAAAAGATATCATACTTAAACATATGTTTCCCCTAACATCAGGTTTACCAAAATATAAAGAAACTATTGTTGTATTAATCGTTGATAAAATTGTTGCATCAAAAGAATTATTAATTGGAATAACAAATAATAAAATATTAAGGGAAAAAAAATCAGCATAATTTATAAGAGCAATCTATTTTATATAATCAATTAAGATTTTAAGCATTCTTTTTAAAGGTTCTGCTGCACCCCATAAAAGCTGATCGCCTACAGTAAAACAGGTTAAATACTCAGGTCCGATATTCATTTTATGAAGCCTTCCTACAGGTACAGTTAAAGTACCATTAATCTTGGCAGGGGTTAATTCCTTTTCACTTATTTCTCTTTCATTTGGTATTAATTTAACCCACTGGTGAGCATTCTTAATAATATCTTCAATTTCATTTAAAGGTACATTTTTCTTCAACTTGATTGTCAAACCCTGACTATGACATCTCATTGCACCAACTCTGACACATAATCCGTCAACCGGTATCGGAGGATTTATACCGAGTATTTTATTTGTTTCTGCAATTCCTTTCCATTCTTCTCTCGACTGCCCGTTTTCAACAAGAGTATCAATCCAGGGTATAAGACTTGCAGCAAGAGGCACTCCTCTAAAATTTTTTACCGGAAAATCACTGCTTAATATTTTATTAGATACAATCTTATCAAGCTCTAATGCACTGACTGACGGATTATCAATCTTATTCTTTACAGAATCGGCAATACCGCACATCTGTGCTATTAACTCAATCATATTTTTAGCACCTGCACCGCTTGCAGACTGATAAGTCATTGAAGAAATCCATTCAACAAGATTTGCCTTAAACAATCCTACAATACCCATAAGCATTAAACTTACAGTACAGTTGCCTCCTACATAAGTTTTTATATCTGATTGAAGACCTTTTTTAATAACATCCATATTCACCGGATCTAAAACTATAATACTGTCATTTTCCATTCTTAATGCACTTGCAGCATCAATCCAGTAGCCTTTCCATCCGGCTGATCTTATTTTAGGATATACTTCTTTTGTATAATCACCACCCTGACAGGTTACAATAACATCACATTTTTTTAACTCTTCTATATTATATGCATCTTTTAATAACTCTCCGCCTCTAGGAGCAGCCTGTCCTACCTGTGAAGTTGTAAAATATATTTCATTAAAATTGCTAAAATCATTGTCATCTATCATTCTCTGCATTAAAACAGATCCGACCATCCCGCGCCAGCCGACAAATCCAACAGTCAACATATAATTCTCCTAAAAAATCTTAAAAGTATAAATTGACGGACATAATACAATTATTTTAATAATCATGCAAGATTTTTTATACTAACAGCGGGACAAAATTTATTTTTAATACCAGGGTAAAATACCAAAAGTTTACAGAATCAGCCCCATTAGTTTACTTTTAAATTAAGTCATAAATTATTAAAATACCTTATCAAAAAGTATAAAAGTAAAAAAGGAGCAGCAAATGAGAAAAAATAAAAACATTTTTATCTTCATATCTCATATAGAAACCGATTACGGATAATTATTATTCAGCATTATTTTAAGTAATAAAAAATGTTTTAATGTTTTAAATTAAGGAGAAAACTATGAAAAATACAAAAATAATATTTTTATTTCTAGCAATTATTTTACTCATGAGTCTTTTTAATTGCTCTATGGAGCAAACTTCTCAATCTGATGAAAAAAATGAAGAATCAGCAACTGAACAATCAATAAGTGATGATATGTCTTCTAAATCAGTATCAGTTATATATTCAGGTCCATCGGTTATATATCATGAGTACTCAGAAAGATATATCGGTTCAGGTGGTAGAGGATATGGAGCAGGAATTCATACAGCACTAACTATAGATCAAGCGAAACTTTTAAGTCCAAGTAGAAGCGAAGATATAGAAAAAAGAAAAAAAATAACTTATTACATACATAGGATAGGAGATTATGCATGGATTGTACATGCTTATTCAGGAAGGTACCTCCGTGCTGTAGATAATAAAATTATTTTAGGTGACCGCAGTGTTAGTAATAATGATATGTCCTACCAATTTGAAATTGTGTGGTTAGGAAGTCTAAGTAGAGCGATAATAAGACGCCGCTATACCGGACAGTATTTATGCGCAGGTGATGATCTTGCTGATCCTGTTTTAACAAAATTATGCTCACGTGATAATCCGGGCAGAGAATTTATATTTCGTATAGTTAGAAATTAATAAATATTTATATGCAGGTCGTAAACTTGCCGATCATCTAATTTAAAAAAATAGGATGAAACAGCATCTATATTTTATGTATATAAATTATTTAATTATTTTTTGGGCTATTAAATAGCTTATTATTTTAAATTGTGAAGGTATTATCAAAAAAGTAAAACCGCTGAATAGTAAATACAGATTAACACAAATAATAATTAAATTTAATATCTGTGCTTATCAGTATAGCTATTGATCCTTCCCCTTTCATATTAGAAAAGGGAAGGATCAATCAGCTGTTTTCCTTTAATAATTAAAACAAAATATATAAAAATGGAGAAAACTATGAAAAATAGAAAAATATTATTATTAGTTCTAATAATAATATTACTTACAAGTCTTTTTAATTGTACTATGCCTCAACAGGAGGAAAAAAAAGATGAAGTATCATCTACTGAAAATCTAAAACCTGATTCAGACTTAAATAAAATTATTCCGCCAATCGTGCTGACATAC